>JACCDR012040783.1_pt1 | contig 55017 bp, 70 predicted proteins | sample 7446431 | NCBI WGS metagenome assembly JACCDR01 (sample SAMN15323443, study PRJNA562643) | freshwater metagenome | isolation source: river surface water | place: USA:Blue River Watershed | collected 2017-08-17 | reverse complement strand
TTGGTTAGGTCTAAACCATTTACAGCTGAACCAGTTGAGGAGGAACTCATTGAGGAACCTGTAGAGGATGCTCCTATTGATGAATATGAGCCAGCATTTGAAGAATTCCAAGAGGAACAACCATACGAAGAAGTTCCACATGAAGACAGTCCTGATGACTTAGAACCAGATATCAACGATCCAGAAGTGTTGAAGGCTGTTGAGGATGCTATGAGATCTGAAGAAATAGCAAACGCTCCTAAGGATAGACAAGCAGCTGAGGATGTATCTCCAGTCGTTGAACAGAAGGCACAGGAGGAGGTACAGCAAACTGCTGTTGAAGCTGTTAATGAAGCTTATAGAAATGAAACAGTTTCAGGCTTCTTAAAGATGTTAAGTGGTCAATGGGAGAACGGTGTTTTCGTTACTGATGTAGATGAAGCTGGTATACCTATTAAACAACAATGGAGTGGTCCAGAAGGTAAAGTTGATGTAACTGAAATCTTTGAAACAGATCCAAGTGGTCAACACTTGTTGATGGATACTCCATTACTTAAAGTAGGTACTCCTATCCTATTAGAGCTTGTAGATAATGGAACAGATATCCACACATTTAATTACACTTTAAGCCCTGGTTATCGTGCTGATCCTACTAACAAGGATGGATAGGTAATTAATGCTTATCAGTTAAATAAGGATAGCAATAAGCATGCTAAGCCTCTTATGCAGGTAGCATCTGCTGATAATAAGGCACGGTCTCATGAAGCTGCTAAACTGAGGGCACTGAGAGATAAGGTTATCAACTCTCCAACTAAGACGTTTAGAACAGTTGTAGGAGATACTAACTCCATTGGAGAGTTTATTAAGACTAATAAAGTTAAAACACTAGATGTCCTTAAATTCGATTATTACCTGAATAACCTTGGACAATGGGTGTATGGTAATACAGGACTTAATCCTATCCTAATCCAAGTTGGAGCAGGTAGACAAGTCATTGCACCTAATACTGATGGTATGAAGGGTATGACTACAGCTACTTTGGAAAGAATTGAATCGTTTATAGACAGAAAAGACATTACCAATTTATCAGTTGGAGCAACTTATATACTGAGAACAAATAGAAAGGGTAATTTCCAGGCTGCTTTAGGTCTGACTCGTAAACTCAACAATACTGAGGTTAAATGGGTACATGATAATCTTTCCAGGCTTTTGAGGGAGAACAATATTGACCAATTGAGGGAAATTGTGAACCTGAAACAATACGGGGCTGGTATATATAAGAACAAAAACAGGGAAATTATACAACTTATGTATAATCAATTCTCTAAAATGCACTTTATCCAGACTCAAGGTCAAACTAATGGTGAACTTCTAATACCTTATACGAATGATGGACAAAAGTACTGGTTAGCTGTTAAAGCTACTGGTAAGGGAGAGCAGTTAGGTGCTATGCTTAACAGGGAGGAATTCCACTTTTTCCTGTATAACAGTAAAGGAGAGAAACAGTTTTTCCATATTAATGACGTAGAGGGACAGGAGAAAGATGTTATTTATAACAGTATTGATAATGTGCTTAAGAATAGTTTTAAGAATATTTCCGCTAAACTTATCAATTCTGAGATTTCTTATACGGACCCTGCTACTGGCACAACTCATAATTCATATTATGAATACTTGGTAGCAACGGATACACTTACTACTGATTTACCAGGCTCAAAAGTCATGGGTGCTGAATCGTCTTACTCTTTCCATAATGCTAGAGTAGGTATCACTATTACACCTGAACCAGTTGTTGTGAAGCCTACAGTAGAGGAAGTAGTTAAACCAGAAGAAATTACTACTCCACCCGTTGAACCTTCTACACAGACTCCTGATAATAAAGATTCTTTCACTGAGGAAGACTTTAAGAATATGTGGGATGAGATTGGTTATGAAGGTGAACCACGTCTTAGAGGTATAGCTGAAGGATATAATAACATCACTGAAAAGGAATTATCATGGTTTACTGACGCTTTTGGTGAAGAGTCTCTTCAGATTGCTAAAAATGTGGATAGAATATATACTAAAGGTGGAGAGGAGGCATTCGGTATTTATCATAATGCTCTTGTAACCCTTGCAGACTTTGCAGAAGAGGGTTCACTGTACCATGAAGCCTTCCACTTTGCATTAGATCTACAAGCTACTCCTAAGGAGAAAGCAGCTGTTTTAGAGGGCTCAGATGAAGAGACTAGAGCAGAGGAATTCAGGGATTACATGTTATCAGACGGTGCAATTAAGCCGAAGGAAAGGCCTGTACAAGGGTTCTTCTCACGTCTTTTAATGATGATTAGAAATCTCCTTGGAATGAGGGGTCCTATTGAGAAGCTGTTTGATAGGATAGCAAGAACTGAGTTGGATACTGCTACAAGGGAGAGGTATGCTAAGGCTAGGGAGAATAATCCTAACTGGAGAAACGTTGAAGAAAAGCCTAGACTGTTACCTAAGTTTCCTACGTATGTAGCCATGAATCAGGCTGTATCAGCTACCTCATATGAAGTACTGGGAATAGCTAAAGCAATAGCTAAACAGAAGGGAAACACTATTTTCGATATCCTATCCAACGATGCTCAACTTAGAGCAATATTTGAAAAGGTAAGACAGAAGTTTAATGAGGATCTCACTAGAATAAAGGGTATACCCATGAAGGAGAGATCACGTGAGGATATGTTGAGATATGGTACCTACCTTGCAATGGGTGTACCTACTGAGACTACTGAGGATGAGAAGAAACTGTTAGGAAAGTGGGAAAGTACTCCTACTGATTTAGATATTGAGACTGGTTTCAGGTTTGAAGTAGTTAAAAGCTTTAGAAAGTTTGGTTTCCAGGTTAAAGAGGTACCTGAAGTTGATGAAACTGATGAGGAAGTAGACGCTGATGATGGTTTTGCTGAGGATTCTAAGGATCATATTCACGATTTGGATCACACTTTAGTGTCTCCAATGAGGTTAATGAGTACAAATATCAAATTATTCTTATCTGAGATACCTGAACCTACTATAGTAAATGATAAAATTAAGTTAGATGAACAAGGTAACCCTGTTCCTAAGAAGACTATACTAGGTACTCCTATGTTTATAGACTTTAACAGGGTGTATAATAACCTCAAGATTAAACTTGTAGGTAGTCCTAACCCTATTGAGAGACTTGGACAGCTTGCTGATCTTGATCCTATCTCTAAAGTTGTATATGATGCCCTGACTAAGGAGATTGCTAATGGTAACACTCAACTGTTCCAGGAGTTCAACACTACTTTGAACTTAGCAAACTATCACCAGATAACACCTTTGTATGGTAAAACAGAGGAAGGTGAAGATAGTGCACGTATAATCTCTACTAATAGGAGTACTGCGGCTAGTGTTATTAAGGATAAGACTTGGAAGAATGAGGCTGTGAGAAGAGCTTTCATTGATATGCAAGGTGTAGTTAACCATGATAAGGCTGTAGCATTGCGTAAAGAGCTGAAAGCAGTTGAAGGAACGGAGGATTATGAGACCTTAGTTAAGACTTTCAAACACGTGCTTAAGGAGATGGGTATAGTGTTACCAGAGCAAATCTTTGAAAAGATGGCTACTGATAAACCTGAGCGTAGGCTGTCAACAATTAAACGTTGGATGTTTGGTGAAAAGGGTAATAGTTTAGAGAACTTCCTATCTATAGGCATAAGTGGAGCTGATCCATTTGGTCAAACTACTATACTTAACACTCTTGCTAGACTTACTAAGGATTACGTTGATAATAGATCGGGTGATACTCACTTAAATGAGAAGATGAAGCAAGTTAACCCTATTAACACTCCATCTTATATAACTGAGTTTATTGATGACATTAACCAGGATTATGCACGTGCTAAAGCTAAACAAGAGTTTTACAAGCAGGATCTGTTCTACACTAATAACAAGTTTGTAGGACTGTTTACAAGTAAATTAGCTGCTAGTGACGTAGAACTTGATTTCGTCTCAGCTAGCCGTGAACAGAATAGAGAAGCTAAAGACTTTGGGGAACGTGGACCTTCTGATAGTTTTATTATCAGATTTGTAGCATACTTCAACAACTCTGAAACTTCTACAACTGGGAAGTATTTCGTTCAGACGTTCTCTGATAAAACCAAGCAGGCTACACTATCCTTACCTAAGTTCAAAGGGACTGTAGCATACAACAACCTTATAGATGTTTTAACACAAACAACGATTAACGAAGTATCAAGAATACAGAGAAATAAGAGATTAGATGAACAGGAGAGACAAGGTGTACCCTTACCAAAGGATATCAAACATTATGGTGAGAGGGGTAATCAGTTCTTATATGTAACTGAGGCTAACACTATTGCTGGATTAGCAGATTCTGTAGCAGCTGGAGAGATTTCATTGAAGGATCATGATAAGGCTATGGCTGATCTTAAACGTGTAATATCTGAACACATTCTTGAACAGTATGAACAGTTTGAGCAAAGCTTGGTTAATAGTGGTGTAATTAGCAGAGGGGAAGACGATTCCATACATAATAATCGTATACCGGCTAGTATAGTTAGATCAGATGATGCTCTTAGACCCTTCTTGAAGGAGTTCTTCTATAATGATTATGCATGGAAGACTGAGATATCCAAGGTTATGGCTGGTGATAAAGCATTGTATAAGTCTGATGATGACTACAATAAGCGTATGTATGAGCTTGTAACACCTGGGTTGAAGCCTTACAGTGATCCTACTAACCCTACTGTTCTCGTTAGAATAGTTTATCCTTCTGTTAAGAAGAGAAATAGTAGTGAGTGGATTAACTCTATTAAAGCATTATTCCCTAAGGGAAGAGATACTAATATTGTTGACAATTACGGAGTTGATCAATTTGGTCAAGGTAGAGTAAACTCTACTGATGCTGCTTCATTGTCAACTATACATGGTTATAGAAGTGTAGCACAGGCAATGGGTAGATGGACTGCTGATCAAGAGTTTGTGTACCAGAGAGCTTGGAAAACTAACTTAACTGTCAACCAGGCTATAAGCAAATATGAGTACAATGACGAGGTAGCCAAGAAGCTGAGAAAGGCGGTCAACTCTATTGTACTTCAACCATTGAAGCCCTTCCAGTATAATGATAGGGCTCTAAGGTATGATAACGACACAATTATAATAAAGGAACAATTTAAGGATTCTATATTACCTATTACACCCGAGTTAGCTGCAAGGCATCAGGAGTACAGGAAGCTGTTGGATTATATGACAGCTAACAAAGCTGATATAGCTTCTGCAGAGGATACAGTTAAGGTTGGTTCATATGGTATCATTAAATGGGACACGCCTGTTCAACCATGGCAACGTAGAAGAATTAATTTAAGGGATTTACGTATACCTCAGTTGTTACCTGATACACATAAGACAGAGATCTTAGGTTCTCAGTATTGGAAACTTATTGATGGTGATATTGAATACGAACATGATTATGTGGTAGATGGTGAGACTATTAAAGGTTCTGAACTGATTGTACGTATCCAGAAGGCTAAGACTGAGAAGCTTGAAAAGAGTGCTCAGGAGTTGAAAGATAGATTAGGACTAGGAAACGATTTAAGGCTCTCAGAAGACCTTAAGAAGAGAGGGGAACAGTTAAGGAAGATAAGGACTATCCTTAATGCAGAGTTGCTCTCAAGGGATTTAAATGAGAATTATGAGGATGCTATAAAACTTGTACTAGATGAAATGAATAAACCTAACTTCACTGTGCATATAGGTTTCCCTACTCATGCTAGGAAGTTTGAAGGAGTGTTGTTGAACTTATTTAAGAAGTCAATATTGAGATCTAAGTCTCCTGGTGAGTCCATGGTAAACTTTGCTGACTTTAACATCGAAGGGAAGATTTCAGATTCTAATCTCAACTTTATCACTAATAAAGTGAAGAGTATGGATAAGGATGGAAACATAATATACTCTAATGAAATTGTAGAGGCTGAGATAGGTATGCCAATATCCTTCTTTGAGGAGATAGGTTTAGATGTTATTAAACATATTGATGGATTTACAGGTAAGATACGTTGGGAGAATTTAGATGAGAATCAGAAGAAAGCTCTTCAAATGATTGTTTATCGTATCCCTACTTCTAATAAGTCTTCAATGTTACCTGTTAGAGTAGCTATGGTAGTTCCTCACAGCTCTGGTAACGTAGTAATGGTACCAGGTGAGATTACTACTCAACAAGGTCTTGACTTTGACGTTGATAAGTCTAACATACTTAGAAGAACATTAAAGAATGGTAAAGTTGATAAAACTGATGTAGACAATAAACTGTTTGATTTAAGCTGGGCCATACTTACTAATACTGAACACATTGCAGAGATGTTAACTCCTCTTGCAGCTCCTGAACTGGTTAGACTTAAAGAGAAGTATCAGGGATTAGGTATAGTATCCACTTCGAGTAAGTTTCCTGTTACTACTACAACTGCGGATGTCGCTACAGAGGATAGGAATAAAGACTCTAAAGCTATGATTGGTATTATTTCAAGGTTTAATACTGCTCACAGTTTGTTACAGAAGATGGTTAAGGCTCACCTTGTATCAGTTAATGTGACTATTAACATTCATGCAGAGGATTACAGCTATGATCAGGTTGGACGTAAGTTTGATAGTAGAGGTAATCTTATATCTAACAACTATGCACAGCTTCAACATCAATCACTGGATAACCCTAAAGATCCTATTCTTTCCGACCTGGATATCTATACTGTAACGATGCCACTTGCTGGTCTGTTTACAGAGATGGGTGTACCCCTTGAAGTATTAACAGACTTCTTGATGCAACCAATCATTAGAGAATGGATGCAGCAGTACAAGGTTGAAGGAGTGAGAAATATAAATAAATCATATCAGGTTATTCTTGATAGATATCCTAAGATTGCTAACAGAATAGAGATGTTGAAGGACTCTAACTCTGACATTAGATTGAGTGAGTCTATGCTTCAAGAAGGATTAACTTCTACTATCGAGAATAACATTGCAATGCAAGCACAGGTCTTCAAAGACTTTGGTGACTACATGCAAGCTGCAGGAGTAGCTAGTAGAATAGCTAACGTGTTATCAGTAGACACATTTAAGAGAATGACAGACATTGAAACAGTGGAAACACTTGTTGATTCTGTAACTATAGCAACAGATGAAGAAGCTTTGATATCGTTATCTCCTGCTGTGTTCGATTTGAAGAAAGCTCCACCTGAGATTAAGTCTGTGGCAGCATTCTATACTTATGGTATCCTTGATGCCATTAGATTCACTGGTCAGTTCTTCCCCTATATGAACCAAGCTTATGCTATGTCTAAGGAGGAACTTGCTACACAGTTAGGAATGGAACGTATCACAGACGTTGATACTCTTAAGAAGTATAATAGCTTCCTTGACTTCTACTTGTTGGAAAGTAAGAATGTCTTAGCTGAAGCAATGGAAACCATTAGTCCTAAGTTCTATAATAGATGGAGATTTGATCCAGGTGATAATGGTATAGGTATCTGGGAATATATAGATAATGTTGTACAAGCTAATAAGGCTGTACTGGGTAATAATCCTCTCATACAAGCACTTGAGAACTATCCTAATAGAGATCCTATGAAGATACAGGCTATTGGTGTATCCAACACTAATAAGTCTGATAACAAGTCAAGACTTACCCAAGGATGGAGAGATATGCTGTTTAACAGTAATCCAGCTATTAGAACTTTAGCAGGTGATCTTGTTAGATATGCTATCTACGGTTCAGGCTTTGGCTACACTACTAGATCGTTTGTAGACCTTATCCCGGTTGAATTTTGGGTTAAGAGTGGACTTGGTAGAATGCATGAGAATCTTATAAAGGGTCTTGTACCACTTGATGAAGAGGGAACTAACGCTACTAGAATTAGTAGTGGAGCTGTTGTATCGTTCATACGTAATAAGTTTGAGGATCTTGATATTGTACCTGAAGTATATGCTAAGGGGTTAACTAATATCCGTAGAGAGAAGACTGATGACAAGACTAAATCTACTCACATTCTTGAATTCAGTTTATCAAGTGAGCACAGATTGGCACAAGGTGACCTGATGACTAAGTGGTTAAAGATTTATGATAAGACTGCTAAGAAGATGAGGTTGTATGAGTCTTCAGCTGTTGATCCTTATAGATTCAAGGAGATTCAACCTCTTGGAGAAGGTAGAGTATACACTGAGATCTCTCATTCTGGAAGAGATAATTCACGTTTGGCTCCTAACCTTGAGGAAGGCTTGAGTCCTAATCCTTTTGGTGTAGCAGAGCTTAACAGTGATGTCCTTGATGACGATCCTATGTTAAGAGATTTTGGAGGTGATCCAGTATCTAGTATATACCTACCTAATGAATCTAATGACCCTGAGACAGTTCTCAAAACAGTATTAGCTAATGAGACTGACCCTATGTCTAAGTACACTATTCAACAAATGTTGAACAATATTCATAAGTTGAAGGATGTTAAGGTGTTTAATCTGCATAATCTGATTAAAGCAGACTTTGGTAAGTGGTTTGATATAAAGGGTAAACTAGAGGTTTCGGGTGATCCTGATGATGTCAGAGCTAGAGTTGTTATAAATTCTTACATACCATGGACTGATTCTAACATACGTATCACACTTGTTCACGAGTTAGCCCATGCTTACTCTGTAGGTGTACTCGATAATCCTCAGAATGAACAGGAAAGAAGTTTTGCACGTAGTGCTAAGGCTCTCTCTGAGTATGTTAGGGAGACTTATCCTAAGGAGTATGCTGGTAAAGACCAGTATGAATTAGTAGCCGAATTAGCTTCTAACCCTAAATTCAGAGACTTAGTACTAAAAAGGGATAACCTGTGGAGAAGGATAGTAAGATTCTTCCGTAAACTGTTCAACATTTCAGATCGTCAAGCTGATGCCTTTGATGAGATGTTAAGAACTTTCTATGAGGTAATGAATAACAGGGATAACCCTTTAAAAGGAGCTAGACCTAGAACTGAGTTTTACAGTATTGAGGAGACTACAACACCTATTAAAGGTGAGAAACAGATTCACATATTTGATTCTATCCTATCCTCACTGGATGCACAGAAGTCAAGGTTAATGAGTCGTGGATTCAAGGATAAAGCCAAAGCAGTTAAGAGAACTATTGAGAAGTTAGAGAAGGTTAGACAGACTAATGCTGCTGCATTTGTTAATAGGTATCTTATAAGAGTAACCAACGAACTCAAGCAAATAACCGCTGCAATGAAAACACTTGAGGAAGTGAGAGATCCTTCTAATATTAGTGCTAAGGTTCTCTATGGTATACGTGAACAGTTAACCTCTTATGATCTGTTAAAAGATCTTAGAGACGAGTTAAGGAGACACCCTGAAACATATGGAGAGACATTAGCAGGCAGCAGTCTGGAGATGTTTGGTCAGCTTATAGGTGAAACATTAACACTGGAATCAAGATTAAGAGACCTTAGATTAACTAGAGCAGCTTGGAGAACTAAGAACACTGTTACTACTCCGGATACTGAGGCTGACATTAAGGATCAATATGTAGTAGCTGATAGAGACATCTCATGGGCTAACTGGGAAATGGATGCTGGTGTAGATGTACCTGATACAGCATTACAGACTATTCATAAGTTGTTGAAGAATGCTTATGCTGAAGCTGATAGAGCTACTTATGACTTCTTAAACGTTACAGAGGATAGCAAGAAAAGTGCTACATACTATAAACCTGAGGAGTTCATAGGTGATGACGGTGAATTCCATATGACGTATAAGCCGATTAAATATGAGTATAAGCAGAGAAGTGCTTACGAAGTGTTAGATAACTATGAAAAGTGGTTAAAGACTCAAGGTATCAACCCTGATTCAATAGTTGATAAGTTTAAACCTGTTCTTAATACTAAGACGTTAGGTAATAATGTAGGTGTAGAATTCATTGCACCTGATAGTGCAGAAGGACGTGGTATACTAAGACTATCTGAGGATAACCCTTTAAGACAGTTCTATGAGACTTATGTGTTTGGTTACCTTACTGCACAAGATGCTATCCCTGAACATTTAAGACCAGGTTTAAGAGTTCCTTCTATTGGAAGAGGTTTATTCGAAGCATGGCTTAGAGAACATGGGAAGGATAGATTAAAGGTCTTTGGAGAACAAGCAATGAATGACCTTAGAAGACGTTATGACGAGCTTGACTACAAACCAGTAGATGAGACTGGTGCTCCTCAGAACTACGTTCCTGCACGGTTTATAAGCTTACAGGATGGTGTTGATGGTCACCTTTCAACAAGGGAGGTAAGTCTTGATATTGCTAACACTATAACGATGGCTATTAATGAATGGGGTACACGTAAAGAGCTTGACAAGGTTGTTCCAGATGCTGAAATCATTAAAGACTTGTTAGGTGAAAGAGAAGTTGTAGATGAAACACGTAGACAGGAAGGTAAAGGGTTAACTCCTTTCTTAATGAGAAAAGGACTAGCAGCTACTTCTAAGAGAGGTAAACTGCAGACTAAGAGAGGAACTGATACTTATTCTTATAAGATGGCTGAACGTATACTTAGAAGATTAGCATATGGACAGTATAAGAAAGATGAAGGAACATTTACAATCTTTGGACAGAAGATAGAAGTTAGAAAGTTCACAGATACTTTCCTTAAATACACTGGTTTACGTTTCATGCTTGGTAACATAGCTATACCTTTGACCAACTTAGCAATGGGTGAAGTAGCAGTGTTGAAGGAAGCCATTGGTGGTAACCTTATAACAAAGAGAGAAGCTGCTGCAGGTAATAGATTCTATTGGAAGGTACTTCCTGAAGCTATCAGAGATCTTCATAATAGGCAGAAGCAGACTAAGTTTGGTAGATTCTGGACATTTATGAATCCTATGGATAAGGATAGACCTTCTCAGTCTTCTGGTATAGATAGCAACTGGATGCGTAGAGTATGGCATAATCTTACTACATCTAGCCCAGTAGAATTTAGACTTTCTACAGTTGTAATGGGAGCTATGTCTAAAAGGTTTACAGCTAAGGATAAGAATGGTAAAGATATCTCCTTCTATGATGCTGTAGATGTTGATCAGAATGGTAGAATCTCCTTGATCAGTGGTAATACGTATAATGGTAAATCTACACTATCCTCATCCGACGTTGATGAGATTAGAAACTATACATTAAAGCTTTATCAGTATATGAACGGTATCTATAACACTTTGGATTCTCCTGGTATGAAGGAGTCAAGTGTTGGAGCACTGGTACTCTTTATGAGAAACTGGTTAAGAAGAGGATTCAGAACAAGATGGGAATTGAAGAGATTTGACCCAGATTTTAAAGGTAATGTAGAAGGCTCATACATATCAGCTCTTATAGCCTTTAATAACATGTATAATCCTGAAACTGGTTGGATGAAGAGTACAGCTAAAGCACTGAGAATGTTAGTGTGGATGGGAGTTACTGATCCAAATATGTTACTGTTACCAGACGAGTTAGACTTACCACAGATGGAGAAGGATAAACTGATAGATATGAGAAAGGCTAATATTAGGAAGACTCTATTTGAATTATACTTCACAGCAGCTATCTCTATCCTACTCTTCGCTGGATTAGGTGGAGACGATGATTCATATACTCAGATGATGTTAGCTAGAATGAGAAGAGAAGCCTTGACATTCTTATCACCTACTACAGCATGGGATGTTCTTAGAAGTCCTACAGTAGCTCTTAGAAGTATTGAGGATATCAATGCTACGATATGGAGTGTAGTGGATGCACCTATCGATATCTTGTTAGAAGGTGAAGCTGAGAAGTATGAGAGAGGTAGGTATAAGGGTGAGTATAAGTGGAAAGCTGATATTAAGAAACAGATTCCAGTTATTAATCAGATGAAACAGTTTGATGACCTGAGTACACAAACCAGACTTATAATTCAGGGACAGCGTTAACCGAAAAAAAAATACCCCAGGAAGCATAAAGCCTCTTGGGGTATTCTATTTTTAAGTGTTACTGAAAAAACCGTCACTGGATACGCATTGACCACTTGCAGCCGCACCACGGTAACGAGTTGAGCTATCTGATAACTTACTTAAAGCTTTAGTAGCTCCAGCAGAGTTATCCATAAAGCTCATAGTGTTAGAAGCATATATACCAATAGATTTGGATACAGCTTTAACACGTACTTCATCACCTGCACCTACAAAGTTGATTACCCAGCCTTCTCCTTGTTTCAACTTAATGAAACCTTGGGCAAGTCTGTGATACTCCTGAGCTTGATTATTCTCACCATCTGTGAAGATGGTAAAGATAACTTTACTATTCTTTGGTAGGGTAGCTAACTTAAGATCAATTTCCTCAATCATTCTCACAACGGCATACCAGAGAGCAGTAGAAGGCCTAATAGGTTTGTAGTTCTCCTCACTCAGTCTAGTAATAGGTTTCAGAGCGAAATAACCTGCTTCACCAAAGTAGGCTAACATAGTAGGGTTGTCAGTACCAGTCGCTACTGTATCTTTATCCGTTTGATCCATTACAGCGTTGAAGCCGTCTATTGTGGCTTTACGTTTAGATCCCATACTTGCGGTATCATCAAGCAATAACGCATTAAGGATTGTAATTTTCTCAACTGGTTTATTTTCCTCTTTCTTAGTTTCCTGAGCTTCTTTCTTAGCTTTAGGAGCAAATTTTCCTGATTTATCTCTAACATTGTGATAACTCACTTTAATATGTATTTAGTCCCTTTCAGGATTAATTCTTCAATTGTTCTATGATCAACTTGTCTTAAATTACTTCCACTCTTAACCTGCAGATCAATCACATTACTTCTACCAAGAAGATTCTCAGTACTAAGTAGGTAACCAACCAAAGTTCTCTCCTTTCCATCAGCTTTAGTGAACTTAACAGTAAATGCTGAGTCACCAGCAGTTAACAGAGTTTGTACCATCTCAGTCTTTGAAACCTTTTCAGTATTACTAAACTGAGAAGCACTATTCATGCTATCCTCGATCAACTTCTGACCACGAATCTCGTATTCACGGCCACTACTATCTCTCACTTTTACACCGTCAGTATCCACTGAAAGGACTTCGGCGTATATTGTAGTCGAAAGGATCTCACCTTTCTTTATCGACTTTAAACTTAAATTAGACATTAAATTCCATTATTAACTTTCCAAGCTAAAAGAGCTTGTTGCATATTATCACGGCCAACAGGATTCATTGTGTGAAATATAATCTCTGGGAACTTGACCCCAAACTGACGAGTGTAATGAGCTAGAAAATAGTTCAAACAATCAAGGCCAGTTCTTTCCCTGCTCTCAATCGTATGATACTCTTCCCAAGCCTCTTCACTCTTATGTATGAGATAATGATCATCTGCTAAGTCATGATCAAATGAGATCACATCTGGAACAGGATTACCATTTAAATACTTAACAAACTGCTCAAAATTCCTAACTATTACCCAATCTCCCTCCTTATACATGAGGTTACGTGCACCTATCTTAGTATGCATGTAACCAAGACAATCAATAGGACTCCTTATATCATCCAGAAATAATTTCATTTCTTAGTTTTGTTCCAGAGTAACCTGGTAATTCTTCAATCTCTTTCAACGGCACTTTACCTGTGTAACTACTTATAAAACTATCCCTACTGTGGTATAGGATAGGATTATCAATGATTCTCAGTCTATGACCGAGTTGAATGTTCCACGCTTCATCAGTATCCTCATCCCATAAAGGTACAATACCTATTTGAGGGAAAATACGATGAATCATTTCAAATCTTTGGTTATAGTTGTAAGGATTCTTAGGATCATGAGGTTGTAACTTGGGGTTACTTCCTAATAAAATCTTTACATCTTCACATTCTCTAAGAGCTGTGGATATTAACCAAAGGTGACCAGGATGAAGGTATGGAACTTGAAATCTACCTATTATTACTCCTGTAGTCATTAATTGCTCTTAGGGTTGATAACTTCAGGATCAGATGCTTCAGGTCCCCATGCTGTTACAATGAGGTAGTAAGTGACCTTGTTAAATCTCACAGGATGAAGTACTACAGGGTCTTTGATTTCCATCTTTAACGTTTCTGCCTCTACTCTCATTCCAGTCGTATCTAAGTCCTTGATTGGAGCCACTATTTGCAATGGCCCCCTCTCTATTTTACCCTTGGAGAGATCCTTTTCACTATAGTCAACGATATTCCAGTCTGAATACTTATTAGAATAGCCACTAGTACTATACCACACACAATCTTCATTCTTAACCTTAAATCTAAGGATATCTTGAAGATTTTTATCTGGTACAAGTCCTTTATACCTATTTACATCAGCACGAACCAAACCGTAAGTTTTACATATCCTAGTTACAGATTCCTTAGTGATAAGTTTGTAAGTGGGATATCTCATAGAGAAATGTTTAGAAACCTCTATAAGTTGATTGTTGTTATCCCTCCTTCTGGCTATTTCCAATCCAGCCTGAGTCTCAGGTGCACTGGAAAATCCTAGTGAGCTAAGTGCCTTAGACTTCTCAGCTAATCTAACTGATTCCTCAGGTAACTCGACATTAGCTTCTACAAGTAACCTCTCTATTTCAGTGTAGAATTCGTTGTGGATCTTCTCCACAATGTTCTTAGGTTTTTTCCTATCCTCCTCCACTGTTAGAACAGTTGTAGTAGCGAACACCATAGGTTCAGATGCTACAGCTATCTTAGGTTCCAACGCTTTCTCTTGTGCTTTAAACCAATTCTTGAACATATTATTTTACGTTTGTATTAGGTCCATGATCATCAACAAAAACTATATCCTTCTTGTCCATGATCGAAATTATTTCATCTATTGAAAATGGTCTATACTCTCCAAACATCTTATAGGCAACGTCAATACCTACATCCATAGACTTTCCATGATCAGGTATCGTATCATGAGAATGCCCATATAAGTGAATATAGCCCTTATGAGAGCCTTCCCACACTCGATGTGAGTAATGACTCATAAAGAATTTAAACTTGTTATAGCTTAAATGTTGTACCCAATCTACACTGGTAAATAGGTGTTTGTACTTGTGTATATGACCATCATGATTACCTATACACAGATGGATATTTTGACATAGGAGAGCATGCCTACATCTTTCAATATATTTATGCCCTCCCATAGCAAAATCTCCATTATGGTACAGGATATCATCAGGTTTCACGTATTTATTGATAGTTTGGATTATAGTCTTATCCATCTCATATACTGAGTCGAAATTCCTATAACCATTGTCCCACTTTGAAGTCTTAGGACCTGCAATATTTACGTGACCAAAATGCGTATCACTTGTGTGCCAAATCATGCTTCCTCGTAATTCTCATCAAAATACTCCTTCGCTACATACCAGAAGTCATTCTCTTTGTTAGGGTTAGTAGCTATCATACCGCCGACTAGTGTTTCCAATTTCTTGTCAGCTTCTGACAGACTAATTCCAGTCATATCTTCACCCTCAACGTAAGGACGCATGAATACGGTCCCAGTCTTTCTATACTCTGTATATTCAGGAACTAGATTAGGTGCTTTTTTCGGTTCAATGTTAGGCTTACGTAATTTCAGCTTCAACTTAACAACTGGATCAGGTGTCCAACTGTTGATTCTGATCTTATTGGGTAGTCCTAATAATAGAATGCCAGTAAACAACATTAAGTCTACCCCAGTTAGGCCAAAGTACTTAACATTGATCTCCTTCTTATCATTGTCCTTGGCTAGTTGTATACCAACATCAGCTACTATTAGAATACTGGAGATTATTATGAGAGTAATTCCAACTGACTTATTCTTCCACCGAATGATCTTCTGAGCTTTTTTCATTTATTTACTGTTTAGACTTTAAATACTTATTGTACATATCTTCAATTACTTTCTTACCTACCATCCCTACTCCTCTCTTTGCATCACGTTCAATACAGGTTTCAAGTGGTACATCTGTGAAGTCTTGGTGAACCAATTTAAGCTTATCATTTGAGTACCTGCTAACATCAAACTTAAAATTAGTAGCATCTACAACAACTGAATATCTGTAGATTAGCCCATGTAAGATCATAGACTCTTCCATTTTACTAACCAACTGCTCCCTACTTGGAACCCAGTAAGGGCCAAGCATGTGACGTATGTCATCACGATTAACTCTTACTCGATTCTTAGGATCTTCCAGTACCCAGGCTTTAGCCCATGTGGTCTTGCCTGAACCTGGTAAACCTTTAGTTATTATTAACTCCTGCGTCTTCTGTGACTCCTTGCTCATCTTCCATGGAAACAACGCCTTTATCCAATTCATCACTTTCATGCTTCATGAAACGTTTAGACTTAAGCTTATATGTAGAATACGTAGATTTACCATCTACACGTACACAGATACCTTCAGCAGGCTGACCAGGATTATATTTACAATCCTTTTCAAGATAAACAGTACTCATTAGTTCAAGTACTCCATCATTCACAACGCTTCCAAGTCCTCCACTTTTATGACGATCATACCACGAAGACACTTTACCATGGTAGAGTTGAGGGACAGTTTCAAGACTATGTTTCTTGCAGTATTCTTTAATCTGCTCCCAGGTATATTCTATTACAGAACCATCAGGTTTAGTATAGGTTATACGATATATCTTAAGCTGGGATTGATTAACCTTAGATCCATAAGCATAACCCTTCTGTATAGCCTTACCAGAGCCTGTATAACCTACTATCTCCCCATAAAGGGTAATACCGTTCTCAATAGCTCCGTTGATAGAGAGTACATCGTTGTGATATTTCCACACATCTTCACCGTAATAACTTGAACCTGCTTCTTTATTGATGTATTGATTCTTAACAATCTTCCTAGAAGAGTAGACACTTCCATAGAAGTTAAAGTTAAGATAAGGTCCAAGAATAGGCTTAGCTAACCAGGCTGCAAGCTTCTCATACCACTTCAACTCATGTTTCACCAATACATTACTGAAGACAGCACTTGTACCGTGACACTTATCAGTAATTACTATAACATCCTCAGGGTCAATTAGATGTAAACATTTAGCAAGCTGAGGAGTATCAGTGTGGAATCTGAATTGATGAGGAACCAGCCTATCAAACTTCTTAATCCTTTTGTTATGTTTAGATTCTCCATTACCTGCTGTACCCTGTTTCTTAGTGATTTTAGGAACATATTTCTTAACTAAATCAATACCATCAATCGTAGTAAACTCATCACCCTCCTTCAATTTCCAATCATTCTGACTTCTCCAGCCAGTAAGAGTATGAAGTGGGGCTATATATCCTGTAGAAATAACTCCCTTAAACTTGATCGCTTTAACACGACCATTCTCTTCAAAGAAACCATTCTTAGTTTTATCTAAATTTAAAGTACCTTCTCTGAATTCGTTGTTCAATGATAAATAACTTTCATCAATCTGGCAACCTGCAGGAAAGAATAGATAGAGACATGTCTCATCTGTGTCCTTCTGGGTCAGTACATCGTTACCAAATACTGTAACACGGACCAGATTATTCAGTCCTTCAACCTTTTGTTTAGGAGGTAACTTGATTACACTTACAGCGTAATTGATGCTATCCTCTCTTATAGTTAACTTCATTTCAGTGTTAATCCACCGTTTTGTAGTAATTTCCTTAATTCGACTTCAAGTATTTCCCTAGCCATTTTAGTAATCTCACTAGGCATTGAATACCTGGCTGGAGCTAATACTTCTGTAACTCTTTTCTTTACTTCCTCAACTAAAACTGTATCTGGGTTAATCGTAGGAGTCTTCTTAGCTATTTCTTCTCTAAGAATGTTCATTACGTCTTCCCTTGCAATAGACCTGATTTGACCAACGATTTGGTCCTTGATGTGGGCTCTAAGCTCCGCATCATTGGATATATTTAAACTGACCGTCATATATCGAATGTGAAGGCCTCACTAGGCCAGAAATAATAATTCTCGTCAAGCATAGAAGCATTGATAAACGTTGTTCCGTTTCTCAATTCTGTGCCTCTGCCCTCATGTATATGTCCGAATACATGTAGCTTAGGTTTAACCTCTTCTACTCTTTCTCTTAAAGACTTGCAGCCAACTGATCTATCTGTTCTACCTCTCAAGTTGATAACTTCATCTAAGATCCCATAAGGAGGACCATGAGTAACAAGGATATCAGTATCATCTGGTATCTTACTCCAATGTTTTACAGCTTCCTCACCATCTTTAACCTGGAAAGCCCAACTAGGCAGGTTACGTGTATAAGGTGAACCGTAGATCTTTAATCCTTCTATTTCAACTGAGCTGTCTTCTAAGTATGTGATAGATCGGTAGTGGTTTGAATAGGATAGGAAATCATCTGGGGCACCCTCTACATATCTGTCATGGTTCCCAGCTATAAATATTTTGTAACGGTAATCCTTTAATCCTGCAAACCAATGTAAGAAGTTTCTAGTGTCTGCCTTACTTTCTCCAAGGTCACCACTATGGATGATCATATCACCCTTGGGGAGAGGAGGAGATACTCCATTGTAACTCCTCCTATTTGCCCCAATATCCTGATGAAGTCCGTGTGTATCTGATATTAATACTATTCTCAAGTAACTCTTTTTTTGAACCTACCACACTTATCACACTTATAAGTACGGATAATTTGGCGTTCAAGCCTGGGGTCACCTCTTTCCCAGGTCTTATCAGTATACTCTAGCTTCCAATCATGTAAGCAGAACAACTTGATTAGGATTTGTTTCCAAATGCTGATACGTGCAGTAGGCGGTTTGTCAATCATTTTTAAAGATTTTAAAATACTCTTGTGTTGCTTTGATTTCTGAATAGCCTAGAATTTTCATTATATTTTTAATCCAAGCTTCTTTTTTCAACTGTCGCAACCTCTCTTCCAGTTGTTTTTCCTTATTTAATTCTTTCCCTTCTTCTGTACCTAACATCTCCATATTGAAATGGAAAAAACTCTTTGAATCTTGCAAACGTACTCTTCCTATATTTACCTTCCATACCTTTAGCACTTGGGGAATGCTCAGTAACAAAGTAGTAATTGTCTCCAATAGGGTACCAATATCCTACATCAGATTCAGCTACAGGTATTCTCATGTTAATTCCCATTTGGTGAACTTACCACACTTTGTGCATTTATAGTGACAAGTTACTTTATGTGGTAAACCGGTTTTTATAGAATCATCTGTCCAAACATTCATCCTACTTATCAATTGATAGTCGTGTTTACATGACCACATCTCAAATAGTTTCCTAAAGAATTGTATCATGGTATGTATAAATTAGTCGGGTTATTCTTATGAACTTCTATATCAGGAAACATAGTAACAAAGTCTTGTAAGTTGAAAGGATTCGTTATAATATGTACACCTGATTTAGACGGAATTAAGGATAGGATAGAATACGGTTTATTAGTTACTCTACTTTGTAAGACTTTAATGTAATCACCTATCTTAGCTATCTCAATTGGATCTTGGGTATCGATATCTATTATCCAACGTTTATCCATTTCATTATGATACTCACCTAAAACATGGTTATACGCTTTATGAACTTGATCAAAGACATTGTTAGACATTTGATCGCATATCTTCTGAAGTGTATGGAAAGCTGCCTTCTTGAAGTTCCTTGGATTAAGGTTGATAGATATCCTAGCTTCAAATAATTCTGCTAAAGCTACCATCTCTTTCCACTGATCCTCAAGTTGTTGAAGTGATTTAATGTAATAAGCCTTAATCAGCCTACTATTATTGTTTGGACCAGCAAGTTTTTCTCCCTTGTGATCCTTCTTTCTTTGTAATATTTGAATGAAGTAGAAACAGTCCTCACTGGGAAACACGAGGAGAGGTTCTATAAGGGATCTATTGTTAACCACTTGTTCTCACTATCCTTTGATCAGTTGGGCAATCAATTTAGCCTTCTCAGCTTTAGATTTCTTAGTATCTATAAGTTTGAGAGTATGATATACTTTGAACTCAGTTTCGTCATAAACACTAGTGCCAACCTCTTCCATGTAAGATAACTTAGCCTCATAGACAGATATTGTACTCTTGAGTTCAGTTATTCTCTCCTGAATACTTTCCTTAGTCTCAGTGTGCATCTCAATATCCTTCAGCATGTATGTATATCTTGCATATGCTCCACCATTCTCTGCTAGACACGTGGCGTAGATACCTGCACTATTAGTTGCAACAGACCCAACGTCTACCTTATAAGTACCAAGTGGGAGTCCGTGACCGTTACTATTACCCACTATCTTGATTTGACCTGTAACTTTGATGTCCTTGACAGCTTCAGCTACTGATTTATATTTAGCCATTTAACTTAAAAATTGCGGAAAGCCCTGGATTCGAACCAGGATAACTCAGTTAGCAGCTGAGTATCATTACCTGACCATAGTTTTTAGAGGCCAACACTTGGCATCTTACTTATGTTCAATTAACCTAAAAAGCCTCTCTACAGTACTTTATGATAACTTTCCAAAAGGGGATTAGGAGTGTTACTCATACCATCCAGAAACAAACACTCCCTCTCCCCATATCTTAAACTTGACCTAGAAATCTCTTCCTAACCGTACGTAAACTAACGTTCTCAAGAATTTTACCATTCTTGAACACTGGTACAAGTAAACCAGCATCTTCCTGTTCAGGAGTACACTGGTCAATCATTGTTATCTGATCTTTACCATCATACTTCAGTTCATCAGGACGAGCATCAGGTCTATTGTTAAACACCTGAATTAATCCCTTAGCAGACTTCTTAGTACCATCATCAGTGATAGGGTCCTTAAACAGATCAATACTAAACTCGTCTGTAGCAGCATGAGTAGCCTTCATAGCAAAGCCATGGGTATCCCTTGTGACATACTGATAAGAGAATGACCCTATACCACCTACCCAGTTAGTAGAAGCAAATCTCTTCTGCGCAAGTTTATCACAGATATCCTCAGTTCTATCCAAGGTAATAGAGTCACCATAAATAGCTCCAACATGTGGATCTAATTCACGGTAACCTCCATCATTAAGCTGACCACCAAATATATCCCATAATATCTCAACTACACCTTTCTGCGCAGCCTTGTCATCACTGAATATATCTCCACAAAGAATATGTACAGGATTGCCAGAATCAGGTCTGAATACCAGTTTACCATCCCTACCCATAATCTCAGCCTTAAGAGCAACTGTATACTCTGTTAACACTTTCCACAGATTCCAAGTGTCAGAGACTATACCAACCATACCAGTGGGATAGACTTCAGTTATCAGTCTTCTAAACACTTCAAGCTCAGCGTCACCATACTTCTCCCAGCTTCCATTATTATTCTTAATGTAGAAACTAGTTCCAGCACACATTACAGCATGCTCAGTTGCAGGGATAGAACATCCTATAATATCAGTTGTAGACTTGGCATCATAGTACATTCTAAGCCATGGAATAGCCGGAATATTATCAGTTCCCTTAAACCCAACCATTAAGTGAGTAGCACCACTTAACATAGCTGCTTCCCTTCCAAACATACCTCTATATGAGAAGTCATGACCCTGGAAAGGAACAAAATCAGTGTTAGCACCAGTTCTCCTGGCCCACTTCGTAAATGTCTTGAAGTATTCAAATGCTAACGTAGCAGTGGTCATCTGACCCCATAACATAGCACTTAAATCAGTTTCAATAAACTGTGGGAACCATGCAAAGTCAGGGTGAGTGTTCTTCATAGTCAACACTGGTACCTTGTAGGGAGCAAGTGAACCTTCTGGTAAAGCCTTCATTACAATAGGTAAGTGACCCAATTTGTGAAGCTCCTCCCAATGCTTTACACCTATATCCTTAGCCATTTGAGATGAAAGGGTATAATCTGTCATCTCATTCTCGAACTCCTCTCTAATAGCGTTTAAAGACCTTTCAAAGAAGTTCATATTCCAATAATTAGCTAACGTTCCTCGTACATAACCTTGTATACCAACTACAGCAACCTTATTGATACCAGCAACTCTTCCCTTTCTAGGTGTAAAGTTGTTATAGATGGTAGTAATCTCCTTGGGTAGTTGCCTACGATGATCTATTTTGTATCCATCGGTAAGCAGGGTGGGTGTAATATTCATTTATTCTCTAAATTTCACGACTGTCACATGCACGTTAGGCATGAATTGATGTATCAAACCTTTTACTACTTCCCAGTCTCCTCCAGCTAAACCACATCCAATGAGTGGCATACCCAGATGAAGACTTTCATACTTCTGATTCAGCTTCTTGAAAACCAAGGTCAGGGCATGGTAGTCTAAATGTCTTTTATCAGTTCCAAAGCTGAACTGAGTGTAACAATTAACCACCTTCACAATCTTACCAGATTTAGTAATCTTGGGAGTCTTGCCCTCATCAATAGTGCCTAACTTGTTAATGTCTCCCTTGAACTGTTTATGTTCCATAGGATATATGTCACATGAGAATGCTTCAGCCATCTTAGGAGCTATACCACTCTTCATAGTGTTGAAGCAGTTACATCCGTGTATAATAACATCAAATGTTCCATGTTGTGCCAGTTCTATCAAGTCACCAAAGACTTCCTTGTAAGTACCCTTCGCCATAGTTTTTTTAGTTTTTAAATTATTTTAAATTGTGTTACGTATGGATCGTCTATATCCTTAACCGAGTTGGTACACCAGATATGATCTATATTCTTCTTCAACTCATCAAAGCCTTTGTTAAAATAACCATGGCTAACATAGAGGTAAACCTTCTTAGCTCCTAATTGTTTGAGTCTCTCAGCTAATACGACAAATGTATAGCCTCCATCAGCTAAGTCATCTATAATTAGGCAAGTCTTGTTCTTAACGTCTCCTAGGATAGCAAGATCTATTTTACCACTAGTATCCCTGTGTTTCACTGCTCCTACTACTGCAGTATTACTAGTCTCCCCATATGCCCATACATGTTTATATGCACCAGCGTCAGGAGCTACTAATACAAGGTTATCTTCTGTTAAAGATTTGATAATGCTATTAACATTTGCAAGAGGGTAAATAGGTACACTCCTGTTAATAGCTATTAAAGCTTGTTCACAGTGTGGATGGTATATAACTACTTCAGAGAAGTTACAGCTGTTAATAAAGTTAGCTATAACTCTCATATCCAAAGACTGATTAGTAAACGGTCTACGATCACTTCTTTGACCAAATAGACAGGGTATCATAATGCTGACTCTTGGAATCCCCATATAGTCTAACGCTTCTTTAATCGATGCAGCATAGAATAAGTCCTCATAAGAGTTCAGCCTCATTCTAATGTCATGCATCTCTGGGTTGGATGTAGCATCTACTACTTTAGCAGATACTTGACCATCTGGATATACTATTTTTTCAAATTTCATTTATTTAAGTCTTTAAACCTTTTCCACCACTTTTCAGCTTCTTCTTGGGCTTTCTTCTTCCTAATTTCTTCAATGATTTCATGTCTTCTACTATCATCAAAGACCCAGGTGAGAACCTCATCAAACTTAACCTTAGCTGCTCTCTTCTTCTCTCTATCCTCTTTACGTTTCTTAGAAGCTGCCTCAGCATGTTTCCTAATCCTAATATGATGAGGATCAGTCCTATTCCTGGTGTGACAGCGATAAGGCTTATACCAGGGGTTCTTTGTTATGATACCCTGTTCATTCACATAATACTGAACAGCGCGGTAGTGTCTTCTCCAGCAATATCGGCTGCCATCTGCATCAATAAGGCAACCATCTCTAGCTATTACCTCAATTCCAAGGTAACCAAGGACTCCTCCTGTACTATGATGATGGGGTGGAAGATAACTTATATATTTACGTGTAACAGCGTTTGCATGTTTACCAACCATAGCAGCTGCGTTGATAGGTCTTATTCTTCTATAAGCACCATCACGGTAATATCTACCATCCATTGCCCACTTCTCAGCTTTGGTTAATTTACGACTAAAGGAACCATCCTCTAGTTCATCAAGTTTATTAAGAAGATTCTTCATGTTTTATATTTAAAAATCAGTGTAGGTTGTCAAACTACATTACCCCTGGCGAGTGAGGGTCCTATCATTGCCTGCGAAAAAAGCTTAAAACAGCAGGGACACTTGAATGAACTGATTAGTTAATCCTCCTTTATCATTTTGATAAAAACTTATAACATAAATTGAATACTAACCACCAGATAACTCTTACAACTATGAAAGCTATCCAACTTTGGAGTAGGATAGCAATAATTGCTGTTAGACTGTTAATCATTATCCACTGTGATAAGTGATAACCGTCTGTGAAGGCTACAAAGATGGTAGCTGAACCAGGGAAACGTTCCTTATATTGAACCTTGAAGAATCTATAATACCAGGTTTTAGGTGCTAATGTGGTAGGTACCTTATACTTGTTAAAGTATGATAGTCTACCCCAGAAGTTAAACCATTCCCTGTCATCACTCCACTTCAACTTTCCATGGTTAGATAGCTGTACTAGACTGTAACAGACTATTACAACTACCCATAGGATAGTGAGAATAATTGTTATCATACTAATCATCCCAGTATTCAAAGAGTCCTGGAAATATGAAACGTAGAAGCAGTACTACGATTATTATAGTCATTAAGAGTCCCATGGTTTTATTTTATACTGTGAAAAGTTTGTATCACTATCCTTATCTACCGTTCCAACAGATTTAGCATACTCCATATACTTCTGAAGTTTCTCAAGTTTCTTATTGAATCCAAAGGCTAGGTTCTGTGGTACACTGTTCTCCTTTTGGAATACTGCCATAACTGTTAACAGGTCTATGAATTCTTCCTCTATCCTCTCTATATTGGTCTTATCTTGACCAGTTTGGACTTCACTTAAACCGAATCTAAGAGCCTTCATAGCCCTTTGAGCTACTTCAACGCATTCTTCTGCTAAACATGTTAGCAAGTATTCAGCTCTGTTCATACTCTTCAATGTGGAATAGGTATTTAACGAATCTATCCTTAATAAACTGTGCAGACGCTAACAACTCTTTCTTCCTATCCTCTGGTACGTCTCTACCTTTGATGCGTTCTATCTCTTCATCTTGTTGCTGTATTCTAGCCTCGATGAACGCTTTATCTTCCCAATAGGGAACTTCCAATCTAATCATAGTGCTCCCAACAGGACTTGAACCTGTACGCCCATTAATGGGCACATGCTCTTAAGGCATGCGTGTCTACCATTTCCACCATGGGAGCAAATGTAAAGGGTTAGTAATGCCACACGCCCTTTACGCCAATTTTACCTTAATCTAAATGCAATTCGAATTCGATCCTAAGAACGTCAGCATCTGTGTGAATAGTGGGGCTCGAACCTACGACCTCTGGTTCCACAAACCAGCGCTCTAACCAACTGAGCTATATTCACCATATAAAAGGGTGAGTATTTCTACCCACCCTTCCACTCAAATAAGACTATGGCAGTCTTTACTCTTTAACCTGAACAACTTTCACAACCTTCATCCATACTACAGGCTACAGCAGTACTAGTAGTATTAGGAATAGCAGGAACAGCAGTTCCCACAGTGTCCGAAAGGATTCGCTCATAATTTAACTTTGATTTATGTTTATACTGTAGATGTGGTTTAGCCATGTCTACAATAATCTTTTTTCCGTTTATAATGAAATACTTTACATACTCATTCTCGTCTTCTAAGTATCTTAACTGAAACTCGAAGTCGAAATAGCCTCTCTCAACTGCCTCCTTCTCTTTAATAGTTTCATCTACATATTCTCCTGTAATAGGATTCTTAAACTTCTGATCTTCCACTTTCTCCATGCTTAAATTGCTGTTAATATTTCCAATGATTTTCGTAAACCCAATTTGTAGAAGTCTCGTTCATCTGGAATATCTTGCAATTCAGCATTTCTATCTATTCTAACTGGTGATCCTGGAATTGATAATTCTTGTTCTAATGCTCTCCTCAACTCTTCATGCTTATCTAGTGCAAGTAGTTCCCTGGCACTTGTATAACCACCTCCTGGCTTAGCAACATGATACTTTAAAGCTGATCCTTTCTTGATCAACGTTTTAGCGGTTTGGGAGAATTGTGAATACTTACCTTGTATAAATAGCTGTACAGTTTCTAAGAACTCTGTAGGAATCTCAAATACAGCGAAATTACGTTCATCATTCTTGAAACTGAAGCGGAATCTATTGTGACGTTGAATAGCCTGTGTAATTATCTTCAACTCAACAATAGCATGGTTGCCCTCTTCATTAATGTAACTATTTATAAAATTAGATTCTCCAAAGCTGTACCTGTTCATGCCAAGTAGAGGCAGAATATAAGTGCTACATAAACTAATACTTCTTTTTTCTGACATTTTGGTCTTCCTTTTTAACTAAGAAGTAAAGATAGCAGAAGTAGTAAAAGTTGCAACATTAGAACTTATTCAAAGTTTATGGAGCTTCGAACAGGTTAGGACTAGCCATCCTAGGGAAATCATTAAGGCTAAACTCAAATAAGGGGTCTTGTCTCAGCTTTACCTTGACAACATTCTCAGATAGTCTTATAAGCCCTTGTAAGGCTGTAGGACCTTCTTTTATGTATAAGTCTACCACCGTACCCTCCATGTCATCTGGATTGCTCTCAAGGGCTTTTAAAGCCTTTACAGGACCTATACCTGCTACACCTTTAATATTATCAGCAACATCACCAACCAGTAGCTGCATTAACATATTCAGTCTAGCTTCCTCAACAGAGACATAGGTTTCTTCCCTTTTCTTCGGGTCATAGTGGTAACCTGAGATTTGTTTGAAATCTTTGTCTCTACTGCATATAACTGGTTCATATCCTGGTGTTTCCGATAATTGAAACTGAGCACTGGCTACAGCGTCATCAACTTCAATACCGTCTACAAGTTGGAATTTCCAGTTGTTTACTAGATGTTTCTCAACTATTGGACGTGCTCTGGTTAACCAAGGCTGTGGTTCAGGTCTATTAGCCTTGTAATCCTTGAACATTGTATGTCTGAAACTAGGTATCTTACCTTTTAGGAATCCTGCATACTTATCAGCTTTTACATCTCTGAGTAAGGATAGTATAAAGTCGTCTAACTCATTTAACATCCTTTCATCCTGATTACCATCTTTATTGTGGTAAGCTGATACCCATACATAGGAGTCTGCATCAAGCAATGCTACCCTTTGGTTCATTATAAAAGATCACGTTATCCTGAATCCAGTCTGCTATTTCATTAAACGTTTTACCATTATCATTCATATCCGCCAGGACGTGTGGTAATGTTCCAGATTTACCTCCTATTAACTCTTCTGGTATCTTCTCAAGGTTACCAACACTAGATTCGTCATTATTATCAAGATATCCATCCTGTTCAGGTTTCATAGTACATCCACATATTTCCCCTGCTACACCCAGGCAACAGTATTTGAATTTGGGCTGTAGTGGATCTGGATCATATACTACTGACTTCAACCACCCTGTTGCCTGTTGATATTCTCCACTTCTGAGAGCTGCCATCCACTTGATGGCAAACTCTCTTGGTAATCTGTAATTAGGTTTTGTTTCTATTTCCATCCTGTTTAGCCTTCTCAGCTCTTTTTACGAGTATTTCTGTGAACCTAACCTTCAATTTCTCTATATCTTTTATTGTTAGCTTCCCACCCTTCCTATACAATGCTTCCATGCCTCTCCACAGTAGTTCAGTTTCCATAGGTGGTAAACTACCAATATTCAAAGCACGTAAAAGTAGGTCGGTGTAATCGGTTTTTTCTTTACTTGTCATGAGATTTTCCATTCTATTTCCGGTTCTTTAAGTTTTCTAAAATATTGATTAATCTTTGAAAAGTGTCCACATCCACTGAACTTATCCTTTCCATGAGTTCCAGAAGCTGGATGACCTGTGGATAGGATAAGATGATTACTTTGACCACAGTACTTACTGAACAGTTCCTGAGAATCCTTACCCCATAGAGTGAACACCTTATTCTTGCTATCCTCATTCAAGAGTCTCAGTGCTTCACCTATGAAAGGTTGCCAACCTAACTCCTTATGAGAACCAGGTTCACCAGCTCTTACACTGAGGCAACTGTTGATTAAGAGAATTCCTTGTTTTGCCCAACATTCTAAGTTATTATGATGGACACAGCTCTTATACTCCTCATATGTATGAGTACGAAACACATCACGATCTAATTCCCTAAGAATGTATCTCAGGGATGGCGGTGTCTCAGCTTTTTGACTGCTGAATGCTAAACCGTCTGCGTGATCATTAAAAGGATAAGGGTCCTGTGCCATCATAATTACTCTAACTTCTTCAAATGGTGTTAATTGGAAGGCTCTAAATACGTCATGTGGTTTTGGGTAGACCTTGTGAGTCTTGTACTCCTGTCTCAGCTGTTCCTTTAGTCTGAGGAAGTACGGCTTTTCCATTTCCTCCTTTAGCTTTAGGTACCAGCTGGTTCCCATTAGTGCTTCGTTCATTTCTTTCCCTCATTAATTCGATGAAGTCCTTCAAATAAAGTATTGCAAAATCATCCACATGATTAAATCTATTACCATTCTTCTTTGTCTGTCTATGAAAAATAACATTTATTATATTGGCATCCTTAGGTAATTCTGACAACGTAATTGGATATTTAACAGTACCAACCATGTTCTTAGCCTGGATATTGTAAGGTAACCTCCCATTCTTCAACTCATCTTTATTGACTATATCAATCTTCTGGTTATCCCTTGATCTTGACTCACTTCTTGAGGTTACTACGTGTGGGAAGCCTATATCTCTAAGAGTTTGCACAATTAGACGTTCCCATCCATGCCCAGCTGCACGGTTGCGTTTGCCATTCGTCATGTTATTAATAAATCCATACCTGGATGATCCAGGGCTGCTTTAGCATCTTCCAAAAATTCTTCCTTAGATTTTATCTTTACTTTTAGTCCTAAGAATTCAAGTAGCACGCTTACATCCACATTCTCCGGTATTATGTCTAGTTTCACAATATCACCATAGATTGTAGACTGAATATTCGAACACGCAGGAGTATTGCGTTGATTAGAGTACAGGATTCTAACCTCATCAACGTTGAGAGTCATCTTTTGATGTAGATACATGCAAGCCCTGATATAATTAAGCCTCTTAGCTTTGACTAGAATTAGAATCTCAGGCATTAAACCACTGGGATTAATATGTGTCGGAGTATGAATGTAGTAAGGCTTTCCACCGGCTTCTACAAACCTAAAATAAGCTCTCATACCTACACCAGTACCAACTATGTAGTCGTTAACGAATACAGGGTATCCAACATCAGAGTCTCCAGTAAAACTGTTAACATACAACTCACTATCTCTGTGTATAATATTACCAAATGTGAATCTGTAACTACTAACCATAGGGACATCTAATCTTTCCAGTAAATACTTCCTCAATCCCTCCCTATAACTACCATTATGCTTCTCATAAAGAAGCCCCAGTTCTTGCGATAGCTCACTTGGCATCTGTATGGGTACATTGTTGGGTAATCTTGTTCTGAGTATTCTATGTGATCCAGGTCCTAATGATAATGATGTAGAGATAGATCCTGGTAATACGTTGACCAGGCATAATGGTACCATCTGTTCAGGTGAGGTAACCCTTACAATAGACGAACTCATTACGTTATAATTGCCTACATTTGGTTTATACCGTAATGGATTTAACAATGCATCTCTATTTTCCATCATCTTCAACTGTAAAGTCTGTAAAGTAGTTAATAGGTAGATGGAACTCCTGATGGTTTAGTAGTAAAGCTGGAGCACCTGCTCCCTTAGCAAACCAGTTAGTGATTTGTACTACCATTAAGGAGGCTATTAATGATCCACAATGAGTAGTAGCCTTAGCTGTACAAGGTAAAGGTTCTACTTCACTATCGTCAAATAGGCTACCATTATAGTGACTTATCTGAGCAAGATTACCCTTCTCAACAGTAAAGACTTCACCATTCTGTACACCCATTCTACCATCTACAAATAATGATCCTTTCTTACCACAACGATTCCATTTATCAAATACTAAGGCACGTGTCTTAATATTATCGAATGAAACACATACAACGTCACAATCTTGCATCTGATGGAACCATTCTTCGTTCTCATCATCAGTTACCATCTGGTTAATAGGTGTTATCCTATCCTCTCCACAGACTTCACGTACAAAATTGGCTATTGCATGTGTTTTAGCTTCTCCTATGTCTTTCTTAAGGAAAAGCTGTCCTGCTATATTATGATCTTCGAACTTATCAAAGTCAACAGTTACAAGCTTAGCTCCAGTTCTGGCAAGCATAAAGGTAAGATGGGAACCTATCCCACCTTGACCCAATACCATTACCTTACTCTCTGCTATAGGTCGGAACCATGGAAGGTCTTTGAACCTGCTGTACGTTACTAAGATTTCGTTTGAGTTGGTCTGTTGCATCTTTTATGACTGTATTTATCCAACTGCTTGGATGGAATGAAAGGAATTTCTGTATACAACGAATCGCCTCAGTAGCTGTAGCTCCTGGTACATTGTAGAAGTTAGTAGGATACCACTCATCTGCAAAGTACTTACCAAACCTATTAATATAAGCTTGCTTCTTACTAGCTGTTATATGTTTGGACAGTTCCATCATTGTATAATATGCTGCGCCTTCCTTCATGGCACCAAACGTGATGAGATCAGTAAGATTTCCTAATGTCTTAGCGTATACCTTCTGATCAACATCATCCTGCTTATAATTGTTATAATTATTATGAGCAGCTTTGTAATTATGTGTATTAGTAGTAACAATAGTCTTTTTAGCTTCTGCTGCTGCTTTCTGATCATTTTCAATCTCAATGATCCTGTTGCCTAACCATGTGTCAGTTTCATAAACTGTTTCACAAGGTATAATGAGGCATGTAGGACTAACTACAGCAGTAACTTTATTATTCTTACCACTACCTTTGAAGCCTTTAAGCTTCCATTTAGTATTGACAATCGTTTTCTCTGTTGTCTCAGCGTTAACGGCAATCTCTGCAAAGGGCCTGCAATTGTAATTGACTACTAGTGAAAGAAAGAAAGGTAGTTTAGGAGCATTCTCATATAGATCAGTAGTATCTGTTCCACTATGGAAAGCATCCATATTATGGTGACTGTGAATCTTACCTAAGAACCATGGACTATTTTCCTCCTTCTTAATGGGATCAACTTGAGGAAACTGGTCAAAGGCGTCTAGGTATGCTGTAGATGCTTCAAACGATGTAAAAGTAGTATCCCCAAAATCCATTGGAAACAGACCTTCACAAACTACTTCCATATTACTTAAGTCTTCTATTCCTCCCTTCTTGATCCTGGCTACGAGTAACCCTGACCATTCTGTATTCTTTGGACACTTAGAATGCAAATACGTCACTTGAGACGCTAGTGTCCTTGATATTATTACTTTCACTTTTTGTTGTGATTCGATTCGTTTCATCAATTATATGGCCTTGGCCAAGGTAGCTGTTTACTAATCCAAACATGTGTGTTAACTGATCTAGTGCTAATCTCTTGATAATGTGGTCTCCTTCTACTGCCTTACTTTCTATTATTCTGGGTGTTATTTTGAAGGCGTCTATTAGGAATTTATAGTATGTATTATAGTCAGGTAGTTTAATATCCCCTCCACTACTAGCACTCTTCACATACGTCTTACGGTTTACGTCATAGTCATGCAAAGCGTTCTTATAAGGACTTTCCTGAGTTATCTTCCTCTCCAGATCAAATATCTCCTGACTCTTATTTGCTGCGGCAAGTATGTATCCAATACCTCCTCCAGTAGTAGGAGTCAGTAAATCAGGTGTCATCTCCTTAACAAACCTTCGAGCTAGGTCATCCAGCATAGGATAGTCGCGGGGAGTTAACGCTGGTCCCATGTTAGTGCCTATATTATTAGATACACTTTCAAAGGAGATGTAAGGTTTTCCTTCAAGGCTTTCCCACGCTAAGTAGCTTTCAATCTGGAATAATAGCATTGCAAATGTATCAAGGTCTGTTACACCTCTTTCAAACAGCTTTGCTAATGCAGTACTACCCAGACAAAAACTTTCGAAGGCAGTGTATCCACCCGCTGGTAAATGTGAATGAACGTAACGATTTGCAATTTCTTCCTTAGTGAAAGACATTCTCATACCATACATACCGCTTCTTGCAATGTCTTCATGTATGTATATCTGAACTATCATATCATGAATTTCATGCTGACCACCGATATTATTGGTCATCTTTATGTAAGGATAGTATAGATATAGGAAATACTCATCCTTTCCATAAGGCGCGATAAAATACCTACCAGGCATTAACTCTTCTAACACTGGTTTTATCTTATCTACGAATTCTTCTATTTCAACTGTTTCTAACTTGGTATTGGGACTTAATAAGTATTTATAGCTTGATCCATGACCAATTAATCTAAGCATAGTAAATGGTAAACCTTCTCTAACCATTGCTCCAGTATTAGTATTGACTACTAATTGGTCTGGTAATGTACTTAGATTGACAGATTGATATCTACTATGACTTAAGGAGTCATCAAACATTGGTATAATGCCTAATGGGTACATGGGAGCCAACACCGATTTCTGAATTACCTTGGCTTTCTTCATGTAAAAATAAGGGGTAGCAGGATTGTTCCCACTACCCCACTGGTTTTACTTAATTAAGATTCTTTACAAACTGATCAATGACTTCCCACACATCACTGTGTTCCTGGCCAGAGTTATTCTTCTCTACAATGAAGTAGAGATTAATATCACCAGCAGGTAATTGGGTATAATCATGATTTAACTCTATTCTACCTTCACGGATGAAAGCTTTCATACCAGATGCCTTAGCAGCGATATCATCATTTTCAGCCTTCAGTTCACCCCATGTGGCAGCTGCAGAATAAATAGTAGTGCTACCACTATTAGCCTGCATAGACGCATAAACGATCTTACGTAATTCCATTAGAAGTTCTCAGTAAGGATTCTTTCCAATGAAGCCAGAGTCTTCTCGTTTTCAGCTTTGTCTTGTTCTGCTTTGAGAACCATATCCACATTAAAGGGAACAGTACTCAGAACATAATCATAAGCGGCTTGAATCTTGAGGGACTTAGCCTTAGCAGTGTTAATAGCACCTTCAACGGCAAGTTTAGCGGCTGCGTTATCGTTCTCTAACTGAGCCTGGGTTTTTTCTTCTTTTGAAGCGGCAATGCGCTGTATGTATTTAGACATTTTGTTGTTTTCTATTTTGAGAAAGGAAAAAAAAAAACTTTAATGTCTTTAATATTCTTAATATTCTAAGTAGCTACTAATAGGTCTTTAATTAGTGTACTAGTAGCGTCTATACCGATGATTTTACATGCATCAGTCTTATCTTTTGCTACCTCAGTTGGTAGGAATCTTGGCATTAGCCACGGGTATAGTTCCAAGTACTTCTTAGTCATTCTCACTCCTGCATCGTCATTATCCAACATCAAGTATATTTCTTCGAATCGTTCTTTGAGTTCTAACATCTTATTAACAGGTATAAACGTAGTCTCACTTTTACCGCAGACTGCATCGTAACCTAACCTTTTACAGAATATTACATCCTTTGAAGACTTATCAATTATTAACTTCTTTCCCGTTGAAGGTAATTGAATATATCCAAAGAAGTAGTTTTCTGGTAGGTCATTACGAAACTTATCGGTTTTGGGGGCAAAAGGACTGTATATCTGATAATACTGTCCTACTCTGTATGAAAACGTAGGATCTGGTACCCAATAAGGTGTGGGCTGGCCTTCATAGGACCAATACCACTTTATCTGTTCAACGTTGTAAAGGTCAAGTAGGCTTTGATCTATACCAAATTGATTCCAGAAACTCATTCCACTCAAGGAAAATGGACGAGCTGCCACCCTTATTTTAACCTTATTCTCAGTAGGCTTATTGTACAGGACTATCTTACTATCCTTAATCAAGGGTGTATCGTATCCTAATCCAAAATCTTGGCTGATTCTGGCCAATGCTTCCTGCGTACTCCCCAGTTGACACATCTTTTTAACTAATCCGAAGATATCTCCTGATTCTCTCCTTCCATGATCCTTCCACATGTATTCCACCATAGTTGATCTGGTACTTCGAAACACGACAAAGCTCGGAATTGGATCATTTCTAAATGGAGCTGGATAAGTGTGATTCAGTTTTAAGTCTTCTATACCACTATAGTAACAGTAGAGAGAATACTCATCTACCATTTCTAAGATTGATTCTGTTGTAGGAACAATGGACTTTAGAAGACTGTGAAAATCCATTATTACTTATTTATTTAAACAGAGCATCAGCTTTGGAAGCATCTGCTGAGTCTACATCCTGAGGACCATCCACTGGATTAGGATCATCCAGTCTTCTCTCCTTCTCATACTTGCTAAATTCAAGTTTAGAAGCAGGAACGTCCATGGGCTCGATGAAGGGCTGGTTTCCCAGAAACTTCGTTCTAAGCCGAGGGAAATGGCTTAAAGGACTCTTTCTAACGAACAACATTCTAACCGGCTTGCTGTTATTACCAACAGTATCCGATACAAAGGGAGTCATGATCTTAATAAACTGATCTACGATATTACCGTAGATTTTGTTTACAACATCTTCCTTAAGGAGTTCAGCAGCAACATTTTCCTTGTTGACTCCTGTGTTCTTAAACAGATCCCATGTAGGCTTATTGGTATATACTGAAGCAATATGATCCAGTGGATCAACTACTTCAGCAAGCAGATTCAACACATCCTTATAACTGAGAGGAATATCATTTCTCGTAGTCAGTCTAGGCGGGTAAATGAGGAATTTCTGTTCTTCCTGTTCAAAGCTGATCCGACCTGCGGAATTCAAAGCTTCTAAGGGGTCTACTTCAGTCATTTTCTTAACTGTAATAGCTAAAACTCCTTGCTCGTTCTTGATTGTGGATTTGATAACCAGGTTATCATGAATCCCTACTTTTAACATTATGGCTTAAAAAGGTATTTCTTCTTGTGAATCAACTGTATTTGAGGCTGTAGATGAAGCAGTCACAGTAGTAGTGCTCACATTTACATTCTCTAACTTTTTTATTTCTTCTGCTAACTCTTTAAGATTTTCAGGGGTGTTCATAGGATAGAGAACAACATTCTCTCTACGTTCATAGCTGTCTTCACCCTTTCTAGCCCCTTTCTCAATCTTTTTAGGAAGGAATGCTATCCCTTCCTGAGGTGTAATAGGATGATCTATTACTACCTCTAAATCTACATATTTCTGAGATTCTGTCATGTATCCCATACTTCTACATAGATTCAATAACTCAGCGTTGACAGTACCTTGTGTTAATACGGATGCTTTAGGTTTACCATCGTTAGGATTATGTAAACACCTAGCAAACAGATCAACCTTAGGTTCCTTTCTAGGAGTAACACACATAAGAATCATTCTAGGATGTTCTTTCATGGGCTCCCACTCATGACTGTCAACAATATCTAAACCATTACCTAGGATAGGGGAATTATCTCTATCAGCTGGGTCAATGGGCTTATATTCAAGATCAAATTTTTCAACTAATTCAACACTAGGATACACTTGTCCAGTGTGATAAATCCTAATAGTTAACCCCTTAGGATTAGTTTCCTTAGGCATTCTTTGCCTCCCTGTATCAACCAGGGTAAGATTCTTTAGAAAGTTGTACATTAATCAATAAAAATACTTTCCCAGAAGGTAGTAGTCACACCAGTAGTTGGATCTTGTTCAGATACTACTAATGCTTTATTCCTTAAATGGAAAGGTCTGGCCCCACAAACAATTTCATTAGACGTTTCAAATGTTAAAATACACTGATTACCCTTTCTGTACAATAGTCCAATAGCATCTGCGTTCGCACATGTTATACCAGCTATCTTACCAGTTAAGGCAATTTCTCTTACAGAGACTTCTTTTCCTTGAAACTCTGTCATTTTCTCCTTCACATGTCCTAGTAGAATAAGCCTTTCACAGGCACTCGCCATGATATCTATTAACATTTGGACAGCATCTCTCAAGTATTTATATCCTGCACCGTTAGGTAAGGATAGTATATCACCTGTAAATGCTTTTCCCATAGAGGTCTGTTGGTAAAGCTTTAAAGCTAACGGTATTGCGAGATCTTCAAGTTTGGTAACAGTATCAGCTGTGATATACCTGTAAGGTTTACCAGCAGCTTTAATCTTTTCACATACTGCGTACAACTGCTGATAGGTATCTATCTGCATTGACATAGCATCGAAGTAGTCTGTTCCTCTCTCAAAATCTAATATCAGGTTATTATCTAATCCAGCTACCAAAGTAGTCTTACCTACCTTAGGTGGTGAATAGATTATTAGTATCCTAGGGGACTTTACAACGTTTGTTCTCTTTTCTTTTGGAAGAACTATTTCCATTAGTGATTAGTTGCCCTTAAATAGGCTTCATCGTTCATCAAATTAGCGGGGGGTAACTGTTCGAATGTTCCAACAGCACCATCAAACTTTAACGGTATAAACTTATTAACTTGACCATACCTATTCTTCAATACGTGTAAAGATACCATCCAATTCTTAAGGATTTCTATATTGTAACCCCTAAAAGTTGTTTGATCGTCTTTCATGTATCGAACAGGTGAGTATAGTCCCAAAACTATTGTAGCATCCTTAGTAGGACCACTGGAATCCATGAAATCCTTTAGAATAGGAGTCATGATACCATGTTTGGCTCTATCTGTAGTAGCTATATCACTGTTAAACTGTTGAATAAATATTATAATGAACCCACACTTATTTCTAAACTTTATTGCTATCCTTGATAACTTATCAATAATGTACTTAGCTGCTCCCTCACCTTCAGCAAGGTTAACTGTATCCACACTTACAATAATGTGCATATTAGGATTATGTGGAGTATATCTACCACATGTCTTGATATCCTCTGTAGCGTTTTGAAAGGTTCCATGTCTTAATGCAACCTCCATGAGAACATCGTGGAATATCTTATCATTCAGATCTCCATCCACAATGATACTCTTACGTTCAAAGTCATCAAAGTATTCCTTGGTACTCTGTATTAATCTTGATTCCTCGTTTGTTAAACGATCACCAGACCAACCAAATAACCTATTCATGGGTATTACCTTTTCATAGTCCTTATAAATTTTTCTAACGATAGCAGTACCAATGTTCAGCTCAGTAGAAATCTCCAAGCTGAAATCAACAAATTGAACGTCCAACTGATTTGGATCGTTAATCCTTTTGTACTGTTCATACACATTATCAATAAATGTCGATCTTACGAAGCTAGACTTACCAGTACCAGTATCACCACCTAATAAAATGGTATTACCTTTACGTATTCCAAAGATAGTATCATCTAACTTGGGGATATTAGTTACTAGTCTGGCTCCTCCAGATTGTCCCTGAGTTATTAACCCAAGTGCTCTATCAAATCTACTCAATCTTCAAATTTGGATGACCCATCAGAATCTCTTCTAACAATGTTTGTTGAACCTTTACCATTCTTTTTAAACTGGTTATACTCGAACTTCCAAACATCATCAATTAAGTAATTCTTTATAGTCTTTGCAAATGTTACAGAATTGTAATAGTTCTGTACAGACTTGATAAATATTTCATTGTCAACTTCTGGATCGTCTAAAATAGAAATTAACTTGTTAACGGCGGCAACACTAAAACTACACACTGTATAAGTCTGACCATTGGTTGTCACTCTCCAAGGTATCTTGCTATCCTCTACAAATTTATCCCAGATTTCTCTCGATTTTCCAGGGTCATCTTTTTTCTTCTTCTTAGGAGCCTCTACAGTCTCTGTAGGACCACTTTGAAGATTGATGATACCTAACTCTTGGTATAATTTAGCAGTTAGTATAGGACTGTTATTGACGTATACAAGGTATCCATTGGTAGCTAACCAATCTAGTGTTTCCTTGAGAGACATTTTAAATGAATGCTACAGGGGTAAGCTGTGTAGAACAGTATTCAGTTCTATTTTGGTAATACTGGGCTCCCTTTGGTATTACACAGAGCATTATTCTCAGGTCCTTGTTTCTACTGACTCTTGCCCAGCTTGCACTACTGATATTTCTATAAGAATGCAAACCAGCTTCAATATTAAAACCCTGAACATCGAATTTAGCTCTAGCAGTTTTACCTACAGTATAACGATAATCCTGAATATAGGACTTAGCTGTCTTCTTAGCTCTAGGTCCTTTAGATACTACCTTATAGCAAACAATTGCGTGTTTGGCTACCTTAACTTCGTCAAGTTCCCCTGACTTGTTAACTTTAATTCTAAAACACATGTTATTTTTTCCAATACGTGGCATGTTTCACATCAGCTTCCATACTTATCTCTGGTATGAGATAATTCTGGGCCACTCGCTGCATGATTTGCTTAATCTTTTCAACATAATAATCTGCTTTATCAGCAGGACAGTCATAGACTAGTTCATCGTGTACAGTTAACAAGAATCTTATATCATGTTTGTACAGTTTTGCCCATAGATCTATAGCTGCTATAGCTTCCTTAATGATATCACTATTTGAACCTTGGATGGGGCTGTTCCTTGCAGCCATCTCTGCCTCAATGATTTCACCCTTTGTCAGGGGGAAGCCGTAATGTATGTGATCTAGGATAGGAGTAAACCATCTCCTTGATCCAGTTCTTTGATTATGTACAACGTAGCCACACGTAGTTGCCTCTTTAGACTTCTGATCCAACGTAATAATCACGTTTGGTATCTGAGCCTTGATAGCATCTATCATAGCTTGCCCTTCCTTCTCAGTTATCTGTGCTGCTGCTGCAACTTTATTAGCTGTTACACCATAAGCAACTGGAAAGAGGCCTCCACTATTCTTGAACTTTGTCCTTTCTTCCTCTTTCTCAGGAGTGGATTTATTCATCTCATACTCAAGAGAAAGTGCTAAGTCTTTGGGATCGAGGGTACGTTCATACCTTTTGGCATAGGCTGCTCTCCATGCTAACGTACCCAGGTAGCTATGTTGATCATCCATCTCTGTGATACGCTTCATTCCCAAATCTTTCGATTGAGAAATCATGAGTACGCCTTCACAGTTCTTATAATCACCAACTACCATCACCCTGCCTTCGTCTGCCACGAAACAAGTACGATAAACCTTGTCATCGCCCTTACCTGGTATCTGCTGGAATTGGCCATATTCCTTCTTGACACCAGGAGGTTTCTTGTCTCCTGAAGTAAATCGACCAGTGCCAGCACCTGCTTGGTCCAGCAACGTATAGGCCCTACCGTTCCTTACGTACTGATCTATCCATTTAAAACCAAAAGACTTAATGTTATGCTCCACCTTCTTGAAACTGTCAAACAGCTTCATGAATTCTAAAAATGGACTCTCTGGATTTGCCACGAACCAGTTTGCCCGGGCTTCTTTGCCTACACCATTCTTTAGTTTATGGGTTTGTTTGTCCTTAGCTTGTGGAATAGGACAACCTACAAGTTCAAAAACTTTTAATACTTGTTTAGAGCTTGCCCAGTTTATACTGTTTGCAGTATTTTCTGCAGATGTAGCCTCTACAGAAGGCTCCATTTGGACAGTTAGTTTTTCTATCTGTTCCTGGGTAACTCTGTAACTTTTGAGATGAGTCTTGTTTGCCTCTTCCAACCTCTTCAACTGAGATTGAAGCTTTAACAGTCTCTCCTCGTTTCTTACTATCCTTCTCTCTGTTTGCTCTCGTTTCTTTCTTACTTCTGGGTTTATTGATCCAATGTCTAAGTGGTACCCATTGATAACTAGTTCGTCTAATTCTTGACATATCTTTAATGACTTTTCAATTCTTTCCTGCGTAATGGTACTCCATTTATCAGAATCATGTTTAATCCCTGTAGTCTCTGCTTTGGCAATGGGAATAATGATTCTTGAGTTGAGTGTGTTATGCAGGAAATACTGTCCATACTCCTCTGCCTTCTCCAACTGTTTATAGTATAGAGATTTAAGTCGAATAGCGTCAGCTGCATTGTAAAATATGTGTTTGTCTTCAAAGAACTCTATGAATTGGAAATCATCTCTGATATCCTTCTCCATTTCAATAGGTACAGCTTCTGGACCAAGCCACCTAGTAATCTCAGATATTAAATCATGTTTAAAGCCCTTTTGTCCGGATAGGAGCCTCTTACCATTAACCATGGTACAAGCATACCTCATAGGTAGAAAGTCTGTCACACAGCCCCATCTGGCTTCAAAATCTGCATTGTGTGCGATAAACAGACACCTCTTCAATATATCAGTAGTGAATATCTCGGTATTGTGTACTGAGGTGTTATCTATTACTAATACATCATCACCCTCATTATGGAAAGATGATAAAAGGACTCCATTCCGACTAGTTTCAGGTTTCTCAAACCTTGTTTCAATATCATGACCAAGGATTATCCAATCAGTAGATACCGTAAGCGTCTCTGAGACACTCCTCGTACTCTTCTTGAGTAAATGAGTGTACAGATTGTACTCTTCTGGGCTCAGAACTGTTATGTCTGGGCTTAGTATCCGGTGATCCTTTCTCCTGGTGACAAATTGAATCTTCACTGTCTATCTCTTCTTGTGACTGATTCAATATAGTCAGAAACTTCTCAACGTCAAATTTGTATCTCTCTGTCACTTGAAATTATGTACTATCTCATCCAATTCTCCTTTGTGATCCTCTTCTTTAAGTCTGAATAGCTCTGCCACTGAAATGTAGCCTGCCTCCTTTATCTCAGGTAGTTTAGTTGCAACTACTCTAAGTACTTTACTGGATTTGTCTTTATCCTGAACCCAGTCTACTAATGCCTCCAACCTTTGCCCCCTCATAGGAAGGTTCTTTTCACTAGTCTCACTTCTAAGGAAGGTACCAGTAAGGAACAATCCACTAGTATCCTTTAGAGGTATGGAATCATTGCTACCAAATAACTCCACTATCTTCTTTGTCTGATCAGGAGCCATTGCTTTAAAGTTTACAATGTAAATATCCCGATCATGTTGATCCTTAATAATATGACGATTGTCAACATTAGTAAGGACTGCGAGTTCATACCTGCCTGGTTCTACGATTGCTCTGTATCCCTCAAGTAAGTGTCTTCTGAATCTTTGAGGTTCTTCGTCTCTTTCCATATCTTTAGTTGGTTAATACTTGTCTCCACTCTGCATTTACACGGGCTTGTGACCGTCATAGGCTGCATTAGAGAGGGGTAAGTTCCAGACAAACCCCCGTCTCGTTAAAACACTCAAAACATAGATTTACCGGTTCTGAGTTTGAAGTTTGCTCTCAATGATCCATTATCGTACAATTCCTTGAACATAGTCATTGTGAGGTTTATAGCATGCTGGCTACCGTCAATTCGCCGTTTCTTAGCCTCCTTGATATTCGGATCTTTTTTCCACACTTCTGGATCTCTAGGTTCGACCAGGACTAGTCTCACAGCTGGCATATTGTTGGGAACACCATGTTCACCAATGTTAGCTGTAAAATCTTTTCCACGTTCAAAACCCTTATTTCCATTGACTCTTCCGTAAGTCAAATCACCATAGTAAACTCCCCTACTTGGTGAACGATCTGTAAGTAAACAACTCATATTCAACTTAAAAAGGATAGAGAGACACATATTACAAAGACCCCCTTTATTTTGTGTACTCCCTATCCCTGCTCCATTTCGAAGCACCACCCAGTTATTATATGAACTGGGACATTTTTTAACATTAAGGGGCGAACAATTGATCAGTCCCATACCACCAGGGACACTATGGCTGCATCGCTGTTGTTTCAACACACTCTAGCTAGGAGTGGTAAAAGGTATAAAAGAGTCGCGTAACTCCAACCAGGATCTACCTGGTCAGATAACTCACCTACCTTCAAAGGCCGGATGCCGCCTCCACATTCGCGGTCACGATAATCAATGTTCACCCCCATAGAATTCCACGTGAAGATCGAAATCCTCAGGTAGATCGGGGTACATTTCTAGTCTAATCAAACTATTTCTAACATGTTCCAACTGTGCTTCCTGTTCCAACTTCTCCTCGTCTTCCACGGTGATTAAGTCTACATAGTTGTCAAACATAGCATAGGATAGCAAGATTACTGTGCAGTATCTTCCTGCTCGAATTCAGTCTGATACTTCTTAAGCTGTTCAGCCCACTTCTCAGTGTTAGAGATTTTAATCTCCACGTCACGTACAGCTCTCTCAGCATCCACCAGTGACTGAATATAAGACACTCTACCATGATCAGTCTTAGGGATAGCCGTCAAAGGCTTCTTAGCTCTCTCCAACTGTTTAGTTGCGTCCTTCAGAGCTTCTTTCAAGTCGTGAAGCTCTACCTCAGTATTCATCATTTCTGACTTGATAGCAAGGCAAGCTTGATTATAGTTATCCTCAGCTACTTCACTATCCTTATCACCCTTTAACTTACTAAGGATGTCGTTAATAAACTTCTTTGCCATTATCTTCTTGGTTTAATTGTTATTGAATTTAGATAATTTGATTCAGTTGGATCAGTTAGGATAGTACTCCTATCAATTCTAACTATTCTATTTTCAGTTGGATCAGTGTTAGGAGTCTGGACAATTAAGTAAGATTCCCACAATCCAGCATCCCTCAACCTCTCAGAGGCTTCCTTACTACACATTCTAGGATCATAAGATAGAACTGTAGTAAGTCCAACATCCTTCCATGCTACACTTCCTTCCATGTCTGCTGCTCTTCTTGAGCATACAAACACAGTTCCAGTACTTAATTGCTTTAATACTGGTTTTGTCTTTTGATCAGGTGCTAATAGTACTAGAAACTTTGAACCCACAGCTTCTAATATCCTACCTCGCACTACCTTGTTTAGTGATAACTTACTTTGCATAGTTTTTAAGATTAAAAATAGTAGGAAAAATTTAATAGGGTATTTGTCTCGTAATATTGGCGAAGTAACCCTATCATGCGCCATACTATTAATGTACCCCGTAGGAGAATCGAACTCCTGTTACAACAGTGAAAGTGTTGTGTCCTAGCCATTAAACGAACGGGATATATAGGAGGATGAACACGTCACCCTCCGCAGAAAATTACTATTGAATTGTGGACCCGCTAGGATTCGAACCCAGACCTCCTTTTACCAAAAAAGTGAAGTAACTCTTATCTACGCCACTGTTTCCAGGGAATAGGCGACAAGAGACGCTGTTTTTCGTGCTACCATTACACCACAGGCCCATATTGCAGTCAGTGAGGGATTCGAACCCCCATCACCTCCGGGACAGGGAAGTAACCATTAACTACACCACCCTAAGGGGAAAGAGCGTTAAAGGTAAGGCATCCTACCATTAGACGAACTGACTGTGTGGGGATGGTGAACAACCACCCCCTAACATTGTTTGAAAGAAAAAAATACAGACACCCCTTCCGCCTGAAGAGGAGCACGCACCCCCAGATTCGAACTAGGATTTCGTCAACCGAACTGAAGTAACTGTAATCTATCACCATCCCCAGGGAGGAGGAATAAAGTCGATCACAGAAATTTTTCGCGTTTTACCAATTAAACTAGGTGCATGTATATGATCAGGGAAAAGGCGTTTAGAAGGTTTTTTTGTATCTAATTAAAAGTTAGACTGATGAACTTCCAAACTACGCCACTGATCAATAAGAAAAAACTAGGGAAAGGACGATTCGAGGAATGAATCATTAACAGTGAAGTACCTCAAATCTACACCACTAGTTTAAAAAGATAAGTCGAGGAAAAGACGAATAGAATCTTGTTTCATCCGTATTGAAGTAATTCTATTTCTACGCCATCAACTAATGAGCTGGTAACAAGATCTTCCGTCTGAAAACCTTGTTACCGATAAGCGCCTGCTTATCATGATAATAAATGTTAGGGAAATAAGCGAAAAGGGAGCTTGTGCCAATCGCTCTACCAACTGAGCTACCGATGGTATCTTTCAACCACCGGCTTAGATTCGAACTAAGGACATATTGGTTTATAGAAGTAACCCTCTTCTGCGCCACTAACAAATGATAAAAACACTAGTAGTCGGAATCTCGCCTACTCGGTGCAGGTGATTGCGATAAACCTTACAACCTTTCATGGTACACCCAACTTACTAGTGTTATGTTTTATTCCTCTTCGAAAACGTTTGAAATTCCTTCATATGCTGCCACATATTGAAGGAAGTGCTCAGACATGCCAGAAATTTCGGCAGTCCAGATGCCCCTATAATTGATCCCATGAGTATGTGCTCCCACATCAATGATGTAGTTATTCTTACCAAAGGGAGCAGGTTTACCACTACCAGGACTGTCACAATCCTGTGAGTCAGAGAATATCATGATACGATCAGGTATCGTGTTCCCATAGTGACCTCTCATTGTTTCAAGAGTTCTACGAGTATAGATACCACCACTACCAAGACTTCTCTTTCCCATGTAGTCCCACTGCTGCATCTGTTCTACGAGGTCAAAGCCTGAAGAGGGATAAGGTAACTTCTCCCACTTGGTGGCTGTACCCCATATGTCTAATTTTTCACATGAGAACTGTCCAACTACTGCCATAGCTTGTGCTACTTCCAGTCTTGTATACTGAGACTTAGTACTTACTGCAGCATTCATTGATCCAGAACAGTCTATCACCATAGCAGTTAACCCAGGTAGTTTAGGGAGACCTGCATATGTCTTAAACATTAACTCTTGAATGTCCGCTTTAAATTCAGGAGCATGTTTTACAGCTGCGAAGAAGTTTAAGGGTAAAAGCATGTAAGGCTTAATCTCCTTTAACCCCTTCTTAATGACGTTGGCATCTACATGAACATCCTTCATATTCCTGAGATTACGAAGAAATGCTAATGATCCAAGCTTACCTTCCTCAATAAGCCTGGTCCAAGTCTCTCTCTTATCCTTACCTGCTGATAACGCTACTTCCCAAGTATCAGGAGGGGTAAGAGTTCTCTCCCTGATCTTCTTGAATAATTCTTCTTGTCCTTCTAACGGTACAGGGTGAGTCAATCTCATTACATCACGTAACTTGATCTCCCCATCTCTGTCATATTTTGCAAATTGGTACTCGTTGAACTTGTTAAAGCATAATGCTAACCCTTTCTTGGCAGCATTAGCAATAGGTTTCAACCCCTTCTTACCATCCTTTTCTCTTTCCTTCTTGTAAATAGCCAAGAAATCTGTAAGCTGATCGGGTCTTGTAATAATTTCGTTAAGTGTTGCTTGCACATGCTCCTTATGAGTTTTACACATGAGAGCGGCAAGGAATAGCGGTGTGTGTCGTAATTTCTGTTCTTTTCTGGCTTTAACGGCAAGTGTAGCAACATCGAGGCCACTACACTTAGGAACTAACTTTCTGATTTGATCTGCGATGAGTTGCCCATCTTGATAAGCATTATCCTCCCATAACATATTAGCAAGGACACATCTTTCAAGTTGGGACAAATCATCCTGTACGGCAGCCTTTAGTCCTCCACCGCCAGCTAGACGGGTTTCAGACTCAGGATTCTTCTTGCCACTTCCTCTGGTTGAAGGGTTTAGTTTAGACATGTAAAGAATTTTAAAAAATGGGGTAATTGAACTGGGGACTTAGAGCGGATCAGTTATCATAAATGATCCATTCATAAACGGTGGGCAGTCTATCCAGTAGATAGACGTATCACCAGAAAACGTGTTCATGGTAATACACTCACCAGTAGTAGGCACTGGTACACTCTTGTCAAAACCATTGACACGATAACCATACTTGACACAGACTACTCTGTGCTTCTTCTTAGTGACTGAAGCTGTAAACAATGCGGCAGCAGTAGCTGTCAACGCAATTGTCAGAATCATCGATACTGTCTTTTTCATTTTTTAATTGTTCTTAATTTCGTAATCAATTTCTTCTCCAGACCATTCTCCTTCGTTTAAGCCAGGCTGATCTACACCTACCTTAACTAGCTGTACTAAGCTGCTAATGGGATACTTCTTAACGTGAGCTAACCCACAATTAACACAAGCTACCCATACCTCATGATCTATACTAGGACCATGTACACGACCTACAAAATAGTGATTATTCGGTTTAGGATAACCTACCAGATCACCATGTTTTAGGTCCTTAGGACTATCTTCAACTAAGAAGTCTCCTAATGCTTCAAAACTCAATAAATTGGAAATCATATTTAAGTGTTTTAACGTTTCACTTAGGCGCAGTGGAGTAGAGTAGACACATGTCTAGTGAAGCCTACTCTTCCACCGCTTTAACCCCTCTGCATATGCTACACCCTCATATAGCTGCAAAGGAATATCAATATTAACCCAGGGTGGAGAGGATAGATAGAAATCATGTGCACGTCAATCTATCTTTTCCCCTCCCCTTACTTGTCATCGTCTGCTGACTTTGGCAACAGACAACCTATTCTCTTCATCGTGTCAAGGCTGAAGAGGGCTCACAGCTATCTCTAGGTGTCAAGCGACTTTCTTATCGAGTTATTACTCAATACTGGGATTAAGTGATATCCTGGACGGATTTGAACCATCACCCCCTGGACCAAAGCCAGATGTGTTAACCATTACACTACAGGATACAAATAGGGTCTCTCACCCATTCTTTACCAAGGCCCTTCATACTTATTCCACCTTGGTATTTACTTTCACGTTACCAGCGTGGAGCTGTTTTTAAACAGAAAACTAGCTTAAAAGGTCTTTAAGGTCAATTTTCCTAGCTATATCATCCAAGTCTACTTCCCATTCCACTATTGGAACAATGCTGTTCAGTGGAACTAGTTGGTATCTTCTCAACCTTTGAGAAATGGGATCAGGTGACACCAGTACATCTGCCCCTTCATGTGGTGATGTACCAGGTATCAGTGATACCAAATACACCTTCTTAAACTTTATGTTGTAGGCTTCTATTACAGATGAGGGTACCTTTAACAACACTGTATTAGGTTCCAGACCTGGTAGGCTATTGCTATTCTTCTTTGCTATTTCACTAAGATCATTGAGTGTCATAGGAATACGGATAATATTGTGTTTCGAATTTTAACGACTATCCAAAGGTTTCCAAAGAGCCCTAGGATAGGAAAGATAGCGTACCAACTATTCTTCAGGATAAACCCGTAGGAAGCTGCCATGAAGAATAAAGATGAGAAGAAGATGATCAGTATTATTGCTATCCTAACCATCAGTATCCACGTTTTAACTGTTCTCTTACCCATCTGATAAAGCTTTAAATGTGTAACCACAATGAGGACAGTACCACAATTCAGCTGGGCTATCTTCTGCATCTACATGTAACCATACCATACCCTCAGGTACAGTCTTCTTAAACTTCTGAGGCATAGCGAACTTACCAGTACACAGATACCTACCCTGGTCATCCTTTGGCCATTTTTTCAGTCTGTCTTTTAGGTTCATAGTTCTAAGATTTAAAAGTAATCTCCCCTGAGGTAACAAGACTGTATCATATCTGTTACCTCTGCTTTTATATCATTCGTTCTCTATCAGGGAGAATGTAGTAAACCTGAAGAGACTCTTTGACAAGCTAGGGGAGATTATACCTTAAAGTTGACCGTCTTTAGCTGCACACAGCAGTAAGAGTGTCTCTCTGTGTTCGTTGAACTTATACCTCTTGGGCCACTTGTCACCAGAGTCCCAATTAATGCCACGTGGTTTACGTCTAGGCTTAATGTCTAGCATCAGTATTGCTACTGACCCACCTTTGCATCGATGCTTTATCTCTGCTTCCAGACTGGGGAACAGCATTCTTCTCCCTTTCCTCAGCTTCCTGTAAAGTTGCATGAGTGTTAATCCACGGTGATCTCGCACTTCACGTGTGAATAATTTGCTTTTTGTTCTCATAACTTTACCCTTTAGGTTGATCAAATTTGGGGTGTGGTCCACCAGGAGCAGCAGCTCTTTTCTCTTTAGGGGCAGTTCTGGTGTTTTGCACTTGGAGCTTAATTACCTCCTTCTCTTGAATTTCAATCCTGGTTACATCTACAGATGCTGTAGGAGATTCGCCTGATCCTTCTTTCGACTTACCAGTAATGTGTACACTGTCACAACCAGTTAACCATACAGTGTAACCAGTTACAATACCTTCAAACCCAGAGACAACATCTTTTACCTTGTCACCAAGTTCAACACTTCCTTCAATCTTCTTTTTACTCATGTTTTAACGTTTTTAAGATTTACAATTTGGACAGACGTGTCCATTAAAGAATGCTCCGCATCTCCCACATCTTAAGGTGAGAGGAAGATATACATCTTTGCGGTTAATAGGTAGCTGCTGACCAATTCCTGCATTGGTAGGTATCTCCATGTTAGAACCAGAATTATTATGTGTATTACTTGATCCAATCCGATCACTATCATCATATCCTTGTACTTAGTTCTCCTGAAAGGACCTGCCTCCTTGAGACGATGCACATGTTTACTCGTGATATAATCAGTTATCCAATGCAAGACACCGTTAATAATAGCCCAGACACATACGATCACTACCGTTGTAGTAACTGGTTCAGCTACCTTATATCCTAACCATGGAAATGCTATAGCTATTCCAAAGGATAACCATACTCCCATCATTAAAGTGATAGTATAGCTTATCACATGATTCGTAAGTTTAACATTATCATGCCACTTCTCAGCAGCTTGAATATGACCTTGTACTACAAAATCACCTATTAAATGGGTGATTAGGATAGCAATAAGTATGTAAACAGATATCATACTATTCCTCGTTGGATGGTGACTTAATAGCTTCTACACCCGGTTCAAGCTCCTCAGGTTTAACAGAGACATAAGCCTCAAAAGCTTCCTTGAGATTAGCTAATACTTCTGGTATACTTAAACCAGTAGTATGCACGCTTATCTTTTTAAAGTAAGCACTGAAGCCTGTGTTAGTTGCTTCAATTACTATTTTTTGACGAGGATGTTTTAAGATACGCTTTTTTCTTTTGCTCATAGGGTTGTAGGTTAGATTGATAAAGAATGATATCAGCTAGTAGAGCATGATAATCATGTTGGTTATTAGCTTTCATATTCTCTCATGGTTTTTACACATTAACCTTGGCGCGTTACGTGGGTTTCATCGTCAGATGGAATATGCCTCCTCTTACGTAGGTTTATCAGTTAATGTGCCGTCAAAACTACCTCCTGTTACCACATCTATACCTAGTACAATAATTCTATTGTTTTTAGTTATAAGAATCAGGAGATTGCCTCTTCGGAAGGCTTGAGAAGAAAGAGTAGGGTGTTCAGACTTCACCCACAGCTTGGTTTTTTCCAGTTAAGGAGGCACGGGCAAGCTCACCTAGATTTAACTAGTAAACGCGATATCTGAGTTATTTAATACTCTTTCCTGTAGAAGTATGGTGAAGTATCACCCTCACCATACTTTAGAATCATTCACTATTCTGTCCACCCAGTCAGGGACTAGTCTTCGATGCCAGCGAGGAGCAGTTCTTCAACGTTGGACAGGTTATTAACCTCATCCTCAGTCTTGCAGTCCACGATGTCACATACGGCTCCTTCTTTCTCCAGATCGTTGTCGAGGCGTTCCAGGAACTTGGTAGCACCAGCGTCATCACCAACCTGGCAGAAGCTGATAGCCACTTCCTCACCACCTTCTTTGCCAAGGAACTTGGTGAATTCCACGATTTCCTTTACTACCTGATCAGGGTTGGTAGGCTCACCATCTGTGAAGATGATCATGCTGAGCGGCTTAGCATTACCAGCAGCCTTGCGAGACTTGTAGGCGTCGAACCGCTGTTTGAGCAGTTGATCAGTGGGAGTACCACCGTTGGGGCTGTTCTCCTTGAAGATCTGTTTAACCTTCTCAGGAGTCTGGTTCTCGAATATAGAGATCTTGCCACCGAAAACACCTACAGTGATGCCATCAGGATCGAAGCTGTTAGCAACACGCGCTACGTTCTCAGCCTGCTCACCGCAGTGAAGGAATCTTGATTTACCAGATTTCATAGGAGCACCCATTGAACCGCTGGCATCTACGTGTACCTCGTAGTCTCTGCCCTGTAATTTAGTCTTGTCCATTGCTTTTTACGATTTACCATCCCATCGTTAAAGGTTAGTCTTAAATATTTTTTAACTCTTATTTGTCTTCATCAATGATTTTCACATATTACATCGTATGCCATGAATGTGCTGACTACTGGAGTTAGGCACATTAGGAATAGTAATCCTAGTGCCATGTATGTCTGCTTCTTTGAACTGTTGTCAAACTCTTCTTGTACTAATATCGATGGTAAAGCTGTGAAGAATGCTGACAAGGTTATTGCTATACTTAGTGCATGAAGCAGTATAAGCATGTTGAATAGTATTATCATATCACTTCTTGTTTTTTCATGTATAGATGTATCATCAGTGAAAACGTTAGTACATTTAATACAGGAAATAAGGATAGGATAAAGACTATCAAGACTACTTCACCTGTGCGGAATTGTCTTCCTCCCAGGTATTCACTGATATTATCATTGAACCACTGTTTCACTTGTGCATGATACAGTATCAGTCCTATTATCGTGGCTAACGTTGCTATTGTGTTAAGTATGGTAAGTATTGTACTCATGGTGCTTGTTTTAATTCTGATTCGTAAAAGATTCTTAGCATTTGATGAAGCTGACTAAGCTTTCCATGCTTCTTAGCCTCTTCAATAACTATTTCAGCGTACTTAAGTTCAAGACCGTCTAACTTCATTTGCACTGTTTCAGCTGTCTCAGACTGTGACGACTGGTAATTTGGTGACATATTTAAATGTTTATTGCTATCCTATGTAAAGTTTTAATGGAGTCCCAATTCTATCCCATGGATTTATAACGACTGTTGTACGCAGTCTTCACGGTTAATTGCTAGGGTCTTTGACCTAAGATGCTCCATTAAATTCAGTTGATGGGCTTACTGAACTTTCTTCGTCTACGTGGTGACGTAGAACCATGATATCTAAAGTTACTAGTGTTAGGACCAGCAGTCTCAGCTACTCTCTGTCTAAGAGATGAATAACTCATACCAACAGATTCAGCTGCTTCCTTGATTGAAGGAAAGATAACACCTGTAACAATGTTAATGATTGGCCTACTGGCTATCTTATTAACTTTTAACCACTTAGCATTAGCTTCCCAATGTGGTAACGTGTTCTTTTGCATGTTTTAACGATTAAAGTGACCCATCCCAGATTCAAACTGGGAACCTACACATTAGAAGTGTGTCGCTCTATTCAGTTGAGCTAATGGATCGAATGGGCCTAAGCCCAATTACTACTTACTTTCTGCAGCTTGCTTCTCAGCACGCTCCTTCATAGTATCTGCGATATCCTTGAGAAGACCAATGATACCTCCCATAGAAGGCTTAGTTACAGTGAGCACAACATAACCATTCTCATCAGTTTTAAGCTGAAACTCACCGTCTACCTCTTCACAACTGATAGCTACGCTGTCCTTCTCCTCGATTTCTCTTTTGATCAGGCCAAGAAGGCTTCCAATGTGAATCTCTTCACCTATGGCTAGCACTCTGATACTGAATTCATTAGCTATATCAGCCTCAGTAGCATTGTGTTTGAGGGCAGGCTTACTATCCTTATCCTTGGTAATAAAGCTCTCACCAAGCCTAGGACTCTCATGAAGAATGATGACAGGAGTGCAGAAGTCAAGGTTAAGATTCTTGTTATCAATGGTTGTATTCTTAGGCCAGAGAGTTACCACACTGTGGTCTAAGATAGCGAATGTTGATACCTCAGGAGGTGTGGATACCAACACATACATAGCATGTACATGAGGGTCCTTACTGTGGTTACAAACATCTTTCTTTCTGATTTTCACGACTTTCTTTTCCATATTCTTATTTAGTTTTTAATGATTCTAAAGGAAGGGACCAATAACACGTAAAGGTCCCGTCACACAACACTATTCAACTTCGACTAATTCTTTTACATCTACAGGCATTTTGAAGCGATCCTTAGCATTATTTGTTGTAGACAAGTCTACACCATGGATATATGCTAAGATGTCTACAACAGCCATTAAACCGGCTAATTCGCCTTCCATTCTCTGTTGCTCTGTTACCTTCTTATTATTGTAGCCTACTGTATCTATGTAAACAGACTCAAATGCCTTCTCCATTCTGGAAAGTTCAAGAAAGGTGTAACCTGTTGAATCTATTTCTTTGTGTAGATTGCTGTCATTCCTAATAGAGTTAAGATAGGCAGTAGGATCCAGTATCTGGACAATGTGCCCCTCAACTGCAGCTGAGCAAAATGCACTACGCCAGTTAGTACGAATCTCTACCCCATCATTATTTTCCCATACAGGGAATCTTCTAGTAAATATCTGCCCATTCAAGGTAAGTCCACTTTTGTACCTATGTCCCATGGTGTATCCCATGGATTCTGCTACAATATTACCTACAGCACAAGCAGAGCACGTACCTGCCTGCAGATCACCTTTAAAGAAGGCATTCACTAATACGTTTACAGTGTGGTTAAAGTCTCTCATATTGTTAAGTCTTTTTAGTTGTTAAAGTTTTAATCACTACTACTAAACGATCCACTGTCTGAAGACGAGTCATATGAAGATGAATCATACGAACTACTAGAGTGACCTGAGTCATACTGAGTAGAATCATGACTACTGTGGTGCACAGTATCACTTGACTCAACGTGAACATGAGGAACGTATGGAACGAAGGTACTATGGGACTCACGTTTATTGCTATCCTCATCCACAGTTTCTTGAGATTGAGCAAGTCTACCCATCTCTTCAACGAATTCAGTGTTACTGACTACCTTCATAAATAGATTAGGCTGTTCCTTCTCTACTTCGCGTATTCTATTGATCACTTCAGCCCTTGTAGGAGTGGTAGATACTGCCTTAGCAACACCAACCATGATCTGTTTATCTCTTTTCTTCCTTTTGAATATATTAAATGGCCACATAATCTCTATGGTTTTTAGACACACACCTTGCGCATCAGTATGCAAAGACTCCCCAGCCTTTTCAGCCATTATCTACGGCTTGCTTACTGGCTTTATCAGTGTATGCCCCATCAAATCTCACGTTATTTGGCCAACGTGTTCCTCCTTTGGAGAGGATAGAGATGAATATGTTAATACCCAGGAGGTGGTCCACAACTTGGACATTTACCCTGGTAGTACCTTTTACAACGTTCACACCAATACACAACTGGTATGTCACTTCTTTGAATCCTTTTGTACATATGAGTGATTTAACGTGTTTGGAAAAAATGTGGTGTAGTAGTCCAGTGTCTCCCTCCAGGTTTTAAATGGTCCTCCACCATTATTACCCTGATCATACGGTGCTACTACATTGATATACCCAGCGAGTTACTGGTTCATCATTTTCCACATTTTATATCTATAAACACAGTAGTAACTAGAAGTTAGACCCGACTTAGAAACAGTAGCCCCTATTTAAAGGTTATACATGATTGAAAGTTGTTACTACTGTGTTTGACTGTAGCCGTCTGCTACAATATCTTAAAAAACTCTTCTGTCCCAAATCCAGTGGGAATAGGTTTATCCTGAATCATAGCTTATGAGGCATTTAACTTTTCAGGAGGACCACTACCTTGTTAACAAACATTCACTGCTGGAACAGTTACAGTAATGTTCGTCACAAACCCCTTTCGGTGAATGCTACTCGTGAACTACTTGCTGTTTGTCTTCAAGCAGAAGAGTTATGTCAATAACCATCATACATTTCTCCACCCTCATCATCATATAGAGAGGTGTGTAACTTGTTTTCTTCATCAGTCCAAGTACATTCACCACTCACAACCATATCAGCTTTGAAATCTAGTCTTTCAGTGAGTATGTCACTATAGATTCTCCACCATAAGTAGTAGTGTCCACGGGCAATCTTTTGTATATACATAACTTATTATTAGTTGGCCCACCCAGCATTCGTCCTGGGAACCTCGGATTATGAGTCCGACATTTTTACAAAGGTTTAAACTACAGGCCAATGTTATTTAACGTGAGATATATAGGTTCCACCTGGACCTCTATCATCTATAGTAATTTGAGACAAATTAGAAACAGTAATATTGTTGAAGTACTTATAAGTATCAGCAAGATCACTGAATCCTTCAATTTGCCTGGTCCTACCATCTTTAGCTGGCTTCAATAGTAATCTATAGTCACCCATTTGAACCCTAATATGATTTAAAGGGTAATTGTGTATTATTACTTTAGCCTCTTCAATGGAGTCACATTCTACCTTACCTTCAAAGTAGGATTGTGTAAACACTATAACTTTAACCATCTCACTTTGCATTTTGTTCGAACCATTCCTTAAACTTTGATGTAACATACGAAGTATCTTCTCCATCACTATCTCTAAACGGTTTATCTTTAAAGAATCCCGCTTTATGTGCTTTAGCTGCTACTTCATAAACTTCATTTCTTGTATACATCTTCTCCACCACCTTATGTAGAGTTATATGTCCTTCAGTGAGTTTGATTCTATGATGAGTTGTGTTGTTTCCACAGCTATCAGCATGGGCACAATGTCTAAGACCAGCCCTATTACAACCTTCACAAATACCGTATTGTTCACACTCAACCAACACCTTATCACCATCCTTCATCTTACCATCTGCAATAGCTTGTAAATGCTTAAGTGAGAATTGTTCAGACATGACTAGAATCTTAAAATACCACCTATTCTTTGGAGTTGTACCAGGGCTATTCATTACCCTTGCCTGCAACTCTGTAGCTCTTTCAATCTTTCTAGTATCTCTATCATAAATCCAATCTCCCACCTCTATCTTCTCTGTTTCTGAGATAATGATTGGTGAGAATATAGGAAAATAGATATTGACTGGTTCAATTACCTTTTGGTTATAATTAGAGAGTTGTATTGATCTATGTCTAAATGCGTCCGCTTCTTCTTCTGTTTTAAATATTATAAGAACAAGCTTACCTTCAGCTACTGGCCTTTCTTCTTGAAATGTAAGCTTACCACTACTTGATAGACTGTTGCTGAACAATTGCATTCGCGTCTCTTTGACT
>JACCDR010245588.1_pt1 | contig 55082 bp, 74 predicted proteins | sample 7446431 | NCBI WGS metagenome assembly JACCDR01 (sample SAMN15323443, study PRJNA562643) | freshwater metagenome | isolation source: river surface water | place: USA:Blue River Watershed | collected 2017-08-17 | reverse complement strand
GTAAAGTCCACGGCTGCTGCTAAAGTGATCATTGCCTCCATTGGCAGCGATACATCCATCATGTAAACTTTGCTGGCGATTGGTATTTCAAATATCGGGCTCATGTCATCGCCGTATTGATACGGGATGAGGATCGCATCTGGATGAACCATTTTAAGGATTGCAGCGCAAGCTACGCCGTCCAGATCAACTCGGTGGTAAATTCCGTAGGTCATTGGCTTATTTTAAAACGTCATTGATTACTGATTTCAATTCTTTACGAACGATTGTTCGTATCATTTCTTCAAGGTCGGGAATTGTTATTTTGAACCAAATACAAAGTCTTTTGTAAAAGGTGGGTAATACCACTTCCATTTTGTTTCAGCACCTTTTTCGTTGTAATCAACGAGTGTGTCTGTATGGAAGCGCCACACCTCATCATCAAAATTCCAAAATGCAATTCCGTGCATGCCGTTTTCGTCCAAAATGAAAACATCAACACTAAAGTCTTCGTCTTCAACGCGAGTGGGGTATTCATCAGGGCTATAAAACCTTGCAGGCTTACACTCGAGTTTATGCTCCACAACTGCTAACACCTTTTCGGCTAAATCATTAGCCCATTTTCCCATTGCATCAGGCTCGGTGAAATTCCAACTTCTTTTATTTTCAAACCACTGTTTTATTGCAGCGCTGACTTCCATAAATTCGTCTTTGACTGTTTTGTTATCTGGCGTCATTTTTGCTTATTTTGAGTGAGGATTGTTTCAATAAAGGCCGCAACAGGGAGCCCAACGTAGACAAGAATCAATGGCATCATAGTTACGTGAACTACAAAATATGCTGTGGTTTGAATGAATCGATTGTCAGTAAATTCAAACATCAGGTATGCTCCTCTACTGCATTGCCGGGTTGTCCACCATGTAGCAAAGCCGACTATTAAGAAAGCAATTATTCTAGGGATTGACCAGTTTTTCATGCTACTGTTTTTAATGCCCTCTTACTTTTTGCCATGGCTTTGAACCAGGCTTTGGTAACTGGAGGGGTTACTGAATTCCCAATAAATTTCTTCTGATGGTCTTGGCTCCCACAAAGAACATAATCATCCGGGAACCCTTGTATTTTCTTCAACTCCGCAACCTTCAGCATGCGCAGAAACACATCGGCGATGTTGTGATCGCGGCAAAATTTTTTAAGTTCAGCCATTGCTTCGGTATCCCCTGGCTTATCTTGGATTTTATCGCCACCACTTACTGCTACTGCCAGGCTCAATGGGTAGCTTTTTTGCGAAGCAATCACCGTTGGAGCTGGCTTATCAATGGGGTTGCCCACATTATTGTACTGAGGATTGACCAAAAAAGCAGTGGCCAAATTCATTTTGGGAACGGTAGTGATACTACCTGCTGGGTTGTCTATACTGCTATCTGCGCCTGATATAAAATCGCGGTCAATGTAACTGATTGGAGTGACTAGCGAAATCCGATCCTTAGTAGTGATCGTTGATGCGGGTTCATCCATTCCGGTAACACCTCCGTTGCCATAATAAGTTTGCAGCATGGGGATTATCGCCGAAACCATATGTAAATTTGTGCCAGCGGTTATGGTTTGAGCTGGTTCATCTATACTCCGATTAGTTCCAGGGGTGTAATTAGTGGCCACTACTGGAACTACAAGCGCCTTGTGTCCTACCGTAGTTATGGTTGAAGCGGGATTATCAATGCTTGCGCAGTAACCAGGCGTGTTGCATGTCATCAACATAGGTTGAGTAACATATTTTTTGAGCCCACGTAGGATTCGCTTCAAAGTGTTGTCCACAAGTGGCTTAGGGCGATCAAAAATACTGGATCCAAGATCAGAAAAATCAAGTACCTCCCCTACTGGCTTCCAAGGCTTTTTGTCCTCTTTGAAAAGGCTTCCAGCTACCGGCCTTTTAACATGAGTTGGCTCAGGCCATATGGCTACCTCATCCCGATGGAATACTCCAAATAGCCTGCGTCGGCTGGTATAGGCTCCATAGTCGGCACTATTGAGGATTTTCCATTCCCACTTATATCCTAAAGCAGTGATTGATTTCACCCAGCGGACGTAATCGCGTCCATTATTGCGGCTCACAGGCTTGCCATTGGCATCAAGTGGACCCCATGCCAGGAATTCCTCCACGTTCTCAATCATGATCTTGTCAGGGTTCAGTGCGCGAATGTATCGAGGCAAATGCTCAGCTAAAGTGCGCGAGTCGGCTTCCCTGGGCAGGCCTCCTTTGGCCTTGCTGAAATTGGTACACTCCAAACTGGCCCATAGCACCAATTCTGCGTCGGGATATTGGTTTTGAAACTTATTCGCAATTGAAACAAGGTCAGACATTTCAAGTGTGCGAATGTCTTCTACAAAATGATGCGTATCAGGGTGATTACTGGCATGACTTTGAATGGCTAAATCATCATGGTTGACAGCAGCAATAACTTTGACGTTGCCGCTTTGTGCCGCACCAGTAGATACGCCTCCAGCGCCACAAAATAAGTCAATGAGGAGGTAGTCAGGGTTTTTCATATCAAAAAGGTTGATTATCGAGTTCTTCAAGTTTATCTACTGCGCCAGGGCAAGCCGCTACCAAGTCAGGAGCAGCCTTTTCAAGTGGCACTTGAGCTTTGTCGCAGCATATCCACCATTTGCCTTCGTCGTAGTTGAGGCGTAGGTTTGTCCATCCTTCGCGATGTCCATGTGTCATGAGAATAAATGTAAAGGCGTGAAATTTAGCCAGAGGCATTCAACTCTATCCTTTGCTCCATCAGCGTGGGTAGCGATCTCTATTTTGACCCAGTCATCGTATAAGTTTTTATACAGATCGGAATTGTACCCAGAAAGGATCACATTCCCTTTAAGGGACTTTAGATTGCTGGATAACTCTATGTGCTCCTCATCTGTCAACTCGTAGGCATACATTGCGTTACCCCTTTTTAAATTTCGGGTAGAGTGAACATATGGCGGATCAACATAGTGAAGTGTTTTTTCTGAATCATGAGCAAATAAAACCTTGTCGTAATCACGATTCTCTATAATCACTCCTTGCAATCTTTTAGTGAAAGACTCAATGTGAGAGGGGTAATTCATCCAATCGTGGGCAGGGGTTGTACCGCTTCTGTTGGAGTTGCTTCTAAATCCTGTGCTATGCTCAGCGTTGGTACTTGCAGACCCAAAACCCATAAAGCTACGGGCAATCGTAAGCCTGGCTTTTTCAATAGGGTCTTCACATTCACGGATAAATATCTCCCCGCATTGTTCAAATTCTTCCCGAGCAAACGGAGTGAGTTCAATACGCCGGCGAAGTTCAGCAGCCATAACGGGATCGCGAAGGACCTTAAACACATTGACCACTGTATCCCATTTATCATTATATACCTCAGCGTAACACCTTTGCTTTTGCAAAAGAAGGTTAGCGCCTCCGCCAAAAACTTCGGTGTAGCACTTATGTGGCGGGAAGTATTGGATTATTTTTTTCCCAATTTTCCATTTTCCCCCATGATATCGCAAAACGGGCCTTTTGAGTGTCATCAATTCTCATTTAAAACCTCCCAGAATCGCTCTGGCAGGCATACGTTATCAAGATTAGCGGCTGCTCTGAACAGCGGCGCTATTTGTTCTGGTTTGTAGCCAGCGAGCCCACAACCGATTTCGGTGACCAGAAATACTTTGTCGGTTCTGAGCCTGGCGTAGGCAATGAAAGCACTGACGTAGAACTTAATGTCTTCAATCTCCATTGATTGAATCCGTTCGTTCTTGGTGGGTATCGCGAAAGTACTCCCCGACCGGCCATAACCAATCCCGCGCTGCGCACCCCATCGCAAAGCCGTCTTAGCAGCTCCTGCACCATGAAGCCCAGCTTTATTTGATCCGAACACAAAGATTTGATCTTCGTCCAGTTCGGTGATCTTGTCTGGGGTAATACGGTTTGCTATTGCTTCCATTTTCTTCTTTATTACAGATTATCCCGAAAAAAGAAGCAGACGATACTGCTTCTCCAAAACAACGGGGAAATGAAAAACTGCTACTTATTATTGATCAGAACGTATGGGATCTGGCCGTCTTTACGGCCTTGTTTATCGAGTTGAATCAGCGACACCATAAAAAATGGATATTGCCAGGGAGGGACTGTTTGGCAACCCAAACTATTGGTCCTGCTCTCCCCCCCACTATGGATATTGATACCAAAACGGCCACGATCAGGGCGCGGAGCTCCTGAAGGGTTGTACCGTAATACATCAACTGGCCCAATCTGGCGCAGTGCTGCATAACTCTGTTTGTGCAAGCCCAGCTTGTACTCCAACCAAATTCCTTCTTTCAAGAAAGGGCGTCCAGCTTCGAGTGCCTGGGGGTCGGTATTGAAGTTAAATGTTTCAAAGTGGCCGGACTTGGAAAGAATAGCCACCGCGTCGTCGTACACATTGACTTTATTCCACTGCTCGGTTGTGGGGTAAAATCCGCGAGTACCCATACAGAATACAGGATATTTGTCCCAATCCCATTCGTATTCGGGGAACTTGAGGCTGAACCTCTCAAGGAGGTCGTCGCGGTCAATCTTGGGCTTTTCTCTTGGCAGCATTAGAATGGCAGATCGTCGTCATCCTCTTTGAGGATTTCGGGGATGTTAGATTCTTGTTTCTCCTCAACTTCTGGTCCAGTCGTTTCAGGTTGGCTCAACGTAAACCCTACGTATTTCTCGGCCACTTTCTTGGCCATGACCAACCACTTCTCATCACCGTGCTCATTCATCTTTTCGACCTGAGCTGGAGTCAGGTGCCAAGTTCCTTTCTCTCCGCCAACGGTTACAGCTACCTTAGCAAACCCCCCTTTAGTGTAAAAAGAAAGTTCAATGTGATCACCAGGTGTGACGTTGTGGAGGTAATTGATGAGATTTTTAGCGAGGTAGTTGAAGCCAAGTTCAATTATTGAAACATCACTCCCTTTTTGGAGTTTGATGCTGATTTTGTACTTGGTCTTGTTCTTGTAGACGAAATCCCCCAAGAGGAAACCAGCTATGTGGCCAACGAAGTCGAACTCAACTTCTTTATACTGGTCGCCTCCCTCCCATTTGTATTGGGTGATTTTCCCAGTATCTTTATCTACTTTGATTTTGTAGATAGATCCCAGCTTTTTCTTTTCCCTCGTCGTGCTGTCACTCATAGATGTGGTTTTACTTAGGAATTGTGTAATACAAATTTACGTTATTAAATTAACTTTCACGGTATTTATCAATTAATTTTTACCAATTTGAGCAAAATTTTTCTCTGATCGTTATCGCAATGAAAAGCTAATGGCTCGTATGCCTGGATGTAGTTGGTATTGTCATCGGGGATAATCTTTGCAGCTACCATTGCATCCTCAATAGCCTTCACGTAAATCATAGCCGTATTGCTCAGGTCTTTTCGGCCCCAGTCGCAATGGATTTCGTAAATGACTTTGATGGGGAATTCGGAGGGAGGTTGTAGCTGCAACACATAAGGGGTGAAGAAAGCCTTCAACTCGGCCATTACTCGGCTCCTGGTGATGAAGTGCATGGTGCCATTGTACAGGTTTTGACCATTGATTGTTTTAACCTTTTGAGCCCCAGCTACGGACTTATTTTTAGGGATTGGATTGCGATTGCGATCAAGAACCAGCCCTCTTGACACACCTTTTACCTTAGCCTTTACAGCTTCCGACATCCTATCCCCTACTTTGTAGTATTCAAGCTTCACCTTGCCATCAACGTAGGTGTTGAGGAACAAGGGGATTTCAACCTCAGAGATAATTTCCATGAGGGAAAGGTAGAGAATAGCCTAAAGTTTTGACTTGTCAAGTGTACCGATTATATTAGGCGGATTTGACATTTCCATTGACTCCCCTTTTACGGGTATCTCAACCCTTGATCCACCAATGTATTCAGGGCTTCGCTTTTTGATAACCAGGTGACCCCACTGGATCCTAAAAAACGGGATGATAAAGTTGTGAGACACTCCTCCCATACCTAGCTCCTCCTCGAGGTAGACGTCTTTCCAGTATCCAATGCCGATGATTGGAGAGAATTTGAAGTTGCGTGTTCTGATGATGTGAATATGCATGATTATGTAAGTTTATAGGCCCAATCGTAGCCCATTCTTGGAAGTTTTATCACACTATTTGGGCACTTTTCTAAAATGAACTGTTTTGCATTCTCAAATGATTCTTTGTCCCCTATTGATAGAGTGTTGCAAAAAAAATCCCAACGCAGCCACTTTGAATGCACTTCCGCAATTTCATAGCGACGATGCCCAAAAACTTTTTCCCAAAGAACCATTCCATCTTCCATCAACGAGAATTTTTCATAAATAGGGACATCATTAGGCATTGACTGCCGATAGATAGGGAATTCAAACTCTTGTTCAGTAAATACGAGAAGTTCAAGTTTACTATCTACTATTTTGTGCTCAACAGTTCTTTTCATTGTAGTTAATCCCATTTAAATTTACGGAGATGTTTGACGATCACTTCCAGCTCTGCATACTCATTGCTTGAGTCCACTACCGTCGGGTGGTCAATTTCCCATTTCAGCTTTTTGAATTCCTCAGTATCTTGTTTGCCTTCTCTTGCTAATTGAGCTGCTCGCTGGTATCTAGCGGTTTTGGCTCTTGTTTCGGTAGCTTTATCATCCAGTCGAAAGGCCAGTTTTACCAACTGATTGATATAGTCTTGTTTTCGCTTACTCATTTGTAATCAGTATTGTAGGTCAAAATAATTGGCTCCATTGTGGTTTCCCTTGCAGCTACAAAATACTTTATCGCTTCTTCCTTCGTATCATACCGGTAAGTCTCCATAAACTCTTTATTGCGCTGACTGGGCGGGGGCTCGTAAATCCACTGAAAATTCTTACCCATTACCCAACCAGGATTTTCTACATTGATCGACCATTTAACAGACCCGTCTATCTGTGGCCTGCGGATAATGTAAACTTCCCGGGGCTCGTCGCCAAACATATCGAAATCCCCTAAGCAAAAAGAGTTGGCCCATACAAGCCAGTTCCCATCAATTGTGGGATCGCTTTCCATTCCCTGAATAGCTTCTAGGATTACATCGGCCAGGTCTCGCTGGTTGTAGTACTTCCCATAATTCCGTACCCCCACCTCTGCTAACCAGGGCCTCATTGCACGATGGTTCACATTTAATATCCTTGCCAACTGCTTTTCTTCAATGAAGGTGGCTTCCTTACCAAAGAAGTGGTAAAGAAGATTGGCAATAAACGCAATAGAAATATCCTTTGTTGGATTTTCTGAGGTTCTTATGGCCAATTTCGGCTTGAATTTGTTCCTTACGTTTTGAATTTTCATATTCAGAATTTAAATCCACCTTCGTAAATGCCAAAATCAAATCGATCAAAGACCCAAACGTGGTACATTGGAGCCTGATCAACCAAGGTTTCCGTTTTTGGAAAAACTTCAATTCCCATCTTATCCTCCCCTATCAGCTCGTTTTTGATCTGTTGTAGCTCTTTCCATGTAGTTGGCTTGCCGTCTTGCCTCCTCACCCAAAGGTGCGCGATGTAGCCAAATGGTTCCTTATACAAAAAGGAAATCTGTACGCTGTGTTTATCGCTGGCAAACGCATGCTTGATGTCCCGGTTAGAATGGAGTTTGAGCAAGTAGTCCTTGCGCTCCCATTTTCGGGAAATATCTGGACGGATGCCCATTACCTTAGTACTATTCATACTCATAGAGGTCGTGGTCGATGCAAATTTTATGAATCGCAGGGATAGCCTTGAATCTTCGGATAATCCCATCTTCTGAAATGCACTGTTCTAGATACTCCTCGCCATGTAGGATTTTCCCTCCATTGCGTCTGGCCAACACAATAGCTCTTTTCTCGGTAAAAGAGAACCCTCTTAAGGAATCTACGCAATTGGATAACCATTCATATGCCATGCAGTCATGGACCTTGCGAGCTTTCCTGATGTTTTGAGATACGATGCTACTCATGTTATATATTTTCAGATTCTGCCTTTTCTAAGGCAATTTGTTGACATTCCTCCAGGTCGTTATACCCGAATCGGCTAGACATATTTATTGTTGTCTCTTTCCACCAAATTGAGTAATACCACCTGTCATTATTACTCCACACCCTGATTTTAAATTCAGGCGTTTCAAGCGTATAACTTGGAGGCGGAGGTGGAGGTGGGTTGTGCTCAATCCAGTTAATACGGGAACTGTTCAAAGACATCCTTGACTATTTTTGCCTGTGCAATAAGATGATCCGTGCATGTTTATTTCAGAGCCGAGTACCGGTTCCAACTCTTTCCATTTGATCACCCAGACCCAAGGGTTAGGTTTGTGGGAGTCGCGGCCGTTAATTGAATCCCACAAGCTGAAGTAGCTTCCTTGAGGAGATTCTTCGTAATTATCTTCATTTAGATAATCCTTCCAAGAGTTGTCTTCGTAAGAAAAACATGTTATCCCTTCATTAATTGCCGATTTTTCAGTGATGCTCCTTAGCCGTTCAATCCACATCTCTGAAATTATAAACTTAACCCGAGCGGCTTCTGCTGGCATAAATAGGGACGGAATCGTCTTCCAAAATTTCTTGTATTCTTTCTTAGGGGCTTCATAAATGCGATCTCCGTGATCATTGACCCATGTCGTTTCGCGTCCATACATCCCATCCCCTACCTTACCGTAGGGGCATTTGATGGTGACTAACTCATTGGTTTTAGTATCTGAAAAGATCACCAACCCAAGTTCTTTGGTCAGTATATCCAAAAGCTTGTATCTATCAGGCTCAAGATTGATCCGTTCAAGTTTCTTGGTTCTGCGAGTTTCGGTTTTCGCTCCAGCTACCGCCGCCCGCGCCATATTCTTTTGGAATAAAATTCCTCGGTATTTAATCCCCATGATTATAAATTAAAATGGTATGTCAGTATCGTCCGAAAATGGATTACGAACAACTGTTAGTTGCGGGAGTTTTGGCTCGGTCTTTTCGGTATAATCTGCTTCAGTCCATGTCGAAAATGTCATTCTTTCAAGGTCAGCCTTGAGTTTGATCGTTCCCAATTTACCGTGGCGGTTTTTAGCAATGATCAGCTCTACTACACCTTTGAGTGAGCGTCCTTGCTCGTCCTCCAGAATGCCGTAGTACTCTGGCCGATAGATGAAACTAACCATGTCGGCGTCCATCTCAATTGACCCGCTTTCACGTAAATCCGAAAGTTGGGGGCGTTTAGATCCGCCTCTGGTCTCAACAGCGCGGCTGAGTTGTGCCAGTTCGATTACAAAGATGTTCTGTTCTTTGGCCAGGGCTTTCAATCCCTTGCTGACTTTGGATACTTCTTGTTCTCGATTGTCTCGGTTGTTTCCCTCCCCTCCCATGAGTTGGAGGTAATCAATAATGATCCCCTTTAGGTCGGGGTATTTCTTTTTCCACTCCCGAACTCGGCGACGAATATGGGCCAGAGTCACTGCAGGAGTATCGTCAACCAAAAAAGGGGTGCCAGCAAGCCGTTGAATCTGCTGCCGGTAATGACCCCTCTCCTCTTGGGTCATTTTACTTGACATCCGTACCTTTTCAAGCGGGATTTGAGCAAGCTTTGCACCCATACGCTGAGTGAGTTGGGTTCTACTCATTTCCAAGCTGAAGATGCCAATTGGCGCAGCATAATCAAGTGCTGCGGTTTCAGCAATGTTTAGCATAAGGGCTGTTTTGCCCATACCGGGCCTAGCCGCTATCACATACGCATTTTCTGGTTCCCAGCCCATAATAGCTTTGTCCATCTCGGAAAATCCAGTAGGCACCCCCAAGAGTTCGCTGGTGCTGTGTTCTTGTGCGTCAATGCGCTCGAGTTCAGCCATTGCAAGATCGTCGCCGTCGTAGCTTCTTTGGCCTTGATATGGGGCTTCAAGGGCCATGACTTGATTGGCGGTGGCATCAATTAGCTCAAAAACATCTGAGGAGTCGTCGTAAGCTTTCTGAATGGCCGAATTGCCAATCCTTACAACTTCTCTTTTCAGAAAACACTCCTGGATCACCTTGGCATGTGCCTGGATATTAGCAGAAGAAGCTACTTTATTCGTCAGTTCAACCAAGTAGAATGGCCCACCAACCAGTTCGAGGGCATTCATCCTTTTGAGTTCCTCGGTGACTGTCAACAGATCAATTGGAGCGTATTTGTTGACCAATCGACTCATTGCCTCATAAATTGAGGTATGCGCGTCAAGGTAAAAACTCTGAGGGCTTAAAATACCCTCTACCTCCTCATAAGCTCTATTGTCAATCAATAACGCCCCAAGGACAGCCTCCTCTAAAGGAATAGCCTGAGATGGGACTTTGCCGTAGACAAACGTTGAGGCGTCTTCAAATTTGAGTTTCTTTGTCATGGGTCAGGCGAATTAGGCTATACCAACTCTTTTTTATTCTCAGGATGGAGCGGATCGGTTGGATGTGGGCGGCGGAATCTACATTTCTCGCCGTTGTTGTCCTCATAGGTGACCCAAAGACGACAAGAAGCCATCCAATCCTTCATTGGGCTCCTACCCGACTTGGCGGCCTTGTTTTTGATCGTCCACTGTATATCTTCCCGGTTATAATAAAGGAACCAATCGCGAGCCATAACCTTGGCCCACGTTTCGGCGTATAGGTGGTAGCCGCAAGCCTTAATAAGTGATTCCATATAAGGAATGACTTCTGCAGAAGTTGGTGGCGTAAATGGCTCCACTTTTGGCTCCTGCCGCTTTGACCTGGCTGTTCGGGTTGGGCGTTTTTGATGGTCTCCATAATGGTAGCGGCCTTTCTCAGAAAGAGTATATACATCCCCTGATTTCTTATCGAGGGCGATCCAGTCCTTGTCAGCCAAAAAATCAATGGTTTCGGAGATGAGTTCCCCGTCAACCTTTTTGACAAAGAGATCGAAGATACTCTCATACTTGTCGTATCCTGCAACAATGCAGGCAAGAACCAGTGCTTGAAAAGCGTCCAGTTCTTTGTTTTTCGCCCAATCTGGATCTAAATATATCATTCTCAGCGTTTATTTGTTAAATAAATACGATCTCAAATTTACGTCTTTATTACACATCATCCAAGTTTTACACCATAAAAATTAATTAAATCATTTAATACGGTGCGTTTTGAGGAAATGAATGACGTAATCCCATGCTTTTACGTATTGAATCATTTGATGAAAGACCATATAGGCTGATTCGTGGCCGTTTTCAAGGGTAAGCCGGTCGCCTAGTTCGGTGGTTTTAATCCACCTCATCACCCCTATCGGTCGTTTTTGGCGAATTACTTGTTTGAGCTGAACCAGGATTGATTTGGGGTAGTCGCTACGAGGGTATTTTTCGATTAAAGCGATACTGTAAAGCCTAGCCTGAGTGGCAGTCATCTTAAGCAGTACGCCCTCTACCTGACTCAGTAGCCCGTTAACATATTCGTGATCAGTCTGCGCAAACTCCATAACCTCGTATTGAACCTGACCAAGAATAAGGTCTGTACCCCATTGTTGTATTCTTCTATATACCGGTGGTACCTAGAAAGCTTATAATTGAAGCTCTCCAGGGTATCTATGCCTATTTCATCGGAGATATCTTGCCAAGGAAGCCCGTACTCCATGCATATCCCGATAAACATTATTTGAGCCGTATCCCGCCCAAGCCCATGCTCAAACCTCCGATCAACTTTCAAACGGGCTAAGTCGTACAGACAAAATAGCTTCGTTATTGCTTCTCGGACCAGTTTTAAGTCTACCTTGGAGGTAGGCTTTAAGTTCTCGGGCATAATAATTTTTGTCATTCTCTTTTTTTATTTTCATCCTCTTTCCCAGTGCCTCCTTGCTTTTCATTTTGCTCAACATGTAGGTCGCGCTCGCAAAGTCAGTCTGATAACCAGCTCTACGAATCCATATCATTGTCAGTCCTGATTTCTTGAAATTTGAGTCAGCCAAGACTGCTCTTCTAAGCTTATGCATTGTAGGTGCAGATATCCCCCCCAGAAACTCTAGCACTTCATTTTTCGTCATCCACTGCTCCGGGTAGAAGAGCTTACTGCCTTCCCCTTTGGAGGGTTTTGTAGGTTTGTGGTATCTTTTATCCGACATTTCTATACTTGAATACGTCCTGCAAAAAAGATACTGGCCACATGGTATGGCGTCCAAGCTTTGGGAAAGTCGAATCTGGAGCCACTCTCCTCTTCCAGTAATACAAGGAATTACGATTCCCCTTGCTCAGCCCCAGAAAAGCCGAAGCTTCCTCTGTGCTCAAGAAATCGTTTGAGTCATAGGCTTTCGCGCCCAACCCTTTCACTTTGATTTGATCACGAATCTTTTTAACCATCTTACATAACCGTTTTGTAGTTTCCACTCTTTGAGCCCTTCATCCTCCATCTGCTTTTTGAGTTGATTGGTAGATGTAAGGACAAACTGCTGCAGAAGATCAATCCTGCTTTGAGCGGCTTGAATTTTCTTTACTAAATCCTGGACTTGTTCGGGAGCGGTTGAGGAAACCATATTGGTTCGCTCCAAGTGTTTTTCGGATAGGAATTGCCCGTAATCAAAAACGTCTTCATACGGGGGCTCTACGGCGGATATATATTGTAACTGTTTGTCTTTCCCTTTTGTATTGGCACAAATCTCTTTGGCCTTTCGCACCCTGGCCATAAAATCATCAGCCATCGTGACCAATTTATCCTGAAGCGAGTCAGACCGTGGAATATGGGTGACTACAAATTTCACTCCATCAGTGATCTGTGCCAGGTCTGCCCATTCCGTATTGGGGAGGAGCATGTACTGTTGAGCCTGGGCTACGTATTTAATTGGGAACCCTAGCTTCCACTTCCCAGCTACCACCCCACTTACCATCTTGCATTCCAGGATACCTGGTGTGCTTTGCTCGGGATGTTCAACTACCTTCCCATCAATATTCATGAACAGATTGGGGAGAGATGGAACACGCATGATGTCTTTCACGATTTCCACTTTGCGAGTCTTGATCCCGTTGCTGTGGTTGAACATCATCACTGCCTCATCTTCATCGTAGGCTTCGTATAGCTCTACAATTTTGTCCTCCAACATTCGGCCCATAAAGGCGTAGATGTTGTCTGTCCAGTTGGCTTGTACAAGTCCTACCTTTTCGTAAAAAAGGCGTATGCGGCTCTTGTATGAATCCAGCCCCAGAACGGTACCAATCTCACTGCCGCCGATCCCTTCGAGGCCATTTCTGACACTCAACCACTCCTGGCGACTATTGGTTTTGATTTGCTCAATCTCGGCACCGTTCCAAGTCGCCTTTGCCCAAATCTCCTTCACAGTACAAAAATAGAACTTTTACGGTGTTATTACACAAAAAAATAAGGGAATAGGAATCTACCCCCTTATTTTTTCTCTTTCACACCTCAAACTTCTCAAGTTCGGCTTCAACTTGCTCCGTAGCGGTAAGTTTGCGATTAAGCGAGGATACAGAATCCCCACTTTTAAGTTTAAGCCCTACCCCCATAGCCTGCAATGCGTTGTCGATGGCTCGTTTAAAAGCGAGCCCTGCGTGATCTCGGGTCTCTGTGTCGTCTACCTTGCAACTACCAAGCCCATGGTAATGATCATGCCCTCCAATAATAAGACTGCACCAGATCAGCCCATCTTTTACTTCGATTGTCTCAATCGAGACAACCAGTCCTTCTTGTTTTAACCACATTATCCGTTCATCTCTGGGAACGTAGTGGTAGATTTCGTTTTCAAGTACTTTGCTCTTGACCAGGAACCCTTCCTCAGTCAACAAATTGTTAGTGTTCATAGAGGCTCACCTTATTTTAGGTAAATGTAATACGATGTTGTTAAAAAGCTCATAAATAAGTACATATATTTTTTAAGGTAAAAAGTAGCCCTTTTTGGGAGTGATTTCATAGCTTTGTGTCATAAACGTCGTTAAAAAAGATAACAATGCGGAAAAAGAGAACTGCGATCTCTGAGGTTCAAGAAAGAATCTTGGAGATATCTACACGATTTGGCATCCCTTTACAAGATTTGCCAGATGCAGAGCAAGTCCAAAAACTAGCTCTCGCATCCGAGAGCAATCCTTCCTTCAATATTTATTATCTTATTTTCGGGTATGGTCCAATCCAACGGGATTCGGACATAGAGTTTTTTATTGACACCGAATCGATCAAAAAGGTGGGAGCTGAAACCTGGGCGCGTTATTTCGCCAGTATGGTTAAAACGTTCCGATCCAAAGCCAACATCTCCCAAAAAGAGTTGGGGCAAGAGATGTGGAATACCGGTATCTACAAAGGCACTGGAATAGCCAACTTTGTTACTCGTGTAGAGTCTGGGCGGGTAGCCTTTAGATTTATGGATTTTATTGCCATGGTTATCGCTTTTCGTCACGTTGGGGTACCTGTAAGATTTAGCCAGTTCTTTGGGGAAAAGAGCAATCCAGTAGTGAGTACAGTACTCGAGCAAGAAGTTGCTCTTCTCCGAAAAGAAATTGAACTTAAAGATCAACTGATCGACAACTACAAGTCTATGTTAAAGTCCTAGCCTTTTGTGGAACTCCTTCTCTCGTTCCACGTCAATCGCACTTCTATCCATGTAGTGTCTGTTGAATACTGCTTGGGTATTCCCTAGATGGGAACTTCCGTTTCCCGTAAGCAAATGGTACTGGGTTCCACTTGTCTTTCTGAAGACGTGTGGGACAAATTCCTCGGCCATTGTGGTCCATTCCAGGAAAGTGGAGCCGTCGCTCCGTTGGCGCAATACCTGAATTGGGTCATTCATGCCTGGGAGTGTACGCACTATTGCGTCGATATTTCTTCGGAGCCGCTGATCATGAGCTCCAGGTTCCTTATAAAGTACCCTCCCACCCCATTTGGCAAAAAAGTATTGCAGGTCTTCCCATAGATTATCAGGTACCAAGTGCCTGGTGGGGACCTTATGTTTCTGGGAGTACATCTTTATAAATACTCCCTGGTCTGTGATTTCGATATTTTTGCGGGTGACCATGGCAGCGTCGCCAATCCGATAACCAAAAGCATACATTAGCTTTGATACCAATGCTGCTTCTTGCTGCACTGGAGATTCAAAGCTTTTCGGATCCAGTTCGGCCAACGCTTTTAGTGTGGCCGCGTTATCAATCACGATTGGGGCATTTTTGATCTGGATGCCAGTGTTGATCTCGGAAATATCTGGAAGGGCGATTCCGTGATACTTTGCAGCTACCTTAAGTGCATCCTTAAGGTAGAAAATGTAGTTGCGCTGTGTAGCTGGGGATTTATTCAGCTCCCGCAAATATTCTATGAAATTGTAGATTATTTTGTAGAACTGGTCTTCGTCCTGGCTGTCGGGGGTAACTCCTTTGCGAAACAAAGCCAAATCCATATCTGCGCCGTATCTCCCCCATGCGGTATTTACTGCGCCAATACCCTTTAGGGTCGCCTCGTTCGCTTTTTTGGTAAATCTGGTGCCAACTTTTCTGTCCTCTAGATACTGTTTCAAAATCGCCTTAATGTCCAAAGCTGATTGGTCTGGGAAGAATTCCGGTAGTGCTCTTTCTAGTTCCTCCCTATTCATCCCCAATGCGAGTTTTTGGTGGATGTAGTTGAGGACCTTAACTACCGATTTAGGGTCGTACTTGACCCCAGTAATGTACCAAGCATCTGTCTCGGGATGATACTTCAGTTGCCCCCCTGGCGGAAGAGTTTGCTTTATGCTTTTCCTCAGAGGATTTGGCATCCCCTTGAAGTTGATGTTTATAGTTATTCTTCTCCCGCTAACGAGGAAGAATTTCCATGACGAAATTTCGCCTTTTTTGGGTATTCGTAGTATGTTCATTTCCCGTCATTTTTTCGTACACAATATAAAAACTTAAAGTGTAACTGACAAGAGATGAACAGATAGTTTTTTTTGTAAGATAAATAATTGTTAATAATCTCATCTCAGGTATTATTGAGAATCAATTACTTACGAAATTATTTAATCTTAAAACCGCTGCAACCCTTGCCAGTATTGAGCCCATTTTCGTCACACTTTCGTGACGCTGCTGCTCCGTGTTGGTTAATAAAAAGTTGACTGGTGGTTTTTTTGAGGCTAAAATCTGAGAAATTGAGCCTTAAAAATTCATTTAATCTCCACATGAGCAAGATATGGATGTCGTCCTTGGTTCAATAAAAGGCAGCACTAACTGAGTTTCGGCGATATGTTGTAGGGTGCTGTAAGAATATTCCTTTCTGAATTGAGATTGACGTTTTTTCTTCGTAGTGGGCTTAACATACTCTTCCATCTCAATCCAGAACTTCACGGATTCTGGATCTTCGCGAATCGTCCAAATTTTCTCCCACATACCTTTTAGGAAACAAAGGTCGCAATTGTCCTGGGTGGAACTGATCCCTAAATCAAACCCTTGATTTTTCCAGAATTCATTTCTTTCTGCTACTGTTATTCGCATATCATATAGTGGCATATAGTAGAATTCAGAAACATCCCCCGTAGCATTCGATTCTTTTTTCTTTGCTACCCTATCTGGCTCGTCATATCTTAGCCCAATGTAGGTTGGAATATCTCCTCTGTGTTTCAAACTTCTTATGTATCGGCGAATGGTTTTAATTTTCATGTCACCGGTACACATTCTCTGGGTTGGATTGGGGAGGTAATTCCGTTGCTGGATCAATTCTCGAAACGGTCTGGAATTATTATCCCCAAATCTCCTGCTTGCCGTTTCGTAGGTCACTACTTCAAATTTTGGCTTTGCTGCACGGAATTCCAACCAGACAATAGGTACCCCCCATCTGATTTCACATTCACGCACGAAATCCAGTGTGGCGTCATGTTCTCGGCCAGTGTTAGCGAAAACTACAATCGTATCGCTATCTACTTGGCCATTATCAAGCATTATCTTTAGCATCATAGCTGAAGACCGTCCCCCGCTTATTGAAATTACTTTCATTGTATTTATTTTGGAAGTATTTGCTTAGATTCCTCATAATCCCCCGTCAAATCCTTAAAATGAGGGAACCCATAGCTGCTAAAAAATACCCAAACCCAGGTACCCTCAGAGTCTAAATAAAGGATTTTATAGTCTTCGCTATCAATCCCCCTCTCCTGCTCTATGGTAGCCACAACATTTTCGATGTCATTGGTGATGGTTTTCCCATTTCCGGTGGGCTCAACCTTGATAATGTTGCCGTCAATTTCGTATCTGAAATTCTTCATTAGAAATTAATGTTTATAACGTTAGTTTCGTGAAAAAATCGACAGCTATATCCAAGCATCTTGGCCGACTTCGCAATTTTTATGCGATGGTCATCCCATTTTTCTGGATCAACTGATAAGGTGATGTAAGACTTCAAATTCGAAATCGCATCTTTTATCCTTGAAGTGAATTGATAATTATCATCAAGCCACTCTAGTGCTTCAGCTTGAAGCATTCTTTTTGCTGTTTCTGCTCTCATGGTAGTTGGAAGGTTTAGAATAAACTTAATTGATTATTGCTTTGGACTTCAACCTCTTCCGTTTTGCAACCGCAGCAGGCAAAATCTCGTCGAACGATTTCGTCTGATACAAGTTCAAATCTACACCCATCTCGTAAGTATTGAGTGCGATTCTTTTCCCATTCCTTGTCTTGATGCCCATCAGCACATGCTGCAAAAAGCTTCCCGCATTTGCAGTAGATAACTTCGGATAATTCTTCCATGATTTAAGTTTTAAGCTGCAAGAGCTAGGCTCCCCTACCCCTTGCAGCTACCGGTTATTGTAAAGGATGTTCCTCGAGGTAATCAATCCAAAGTTTCGCGTAAGTCCTCCCAGCTACCACTTGGTTACAAACCCATGAGGAGAAGTCTCTCGCTTTCTCCTCTGCATACCGGGTCATTGCCTCCTGGATCTGCTGCAGAAGCTTCGGGTCTCCCTGAAATGCTGGTTCCTTGATTAAATCAGGGGCATGTTGCTTCAAGTGGTCGATGGTGGTCATATCTTTGCTCTTTCTCTTGCGATTCGTTCTTGAATCCGTTTTTCCTTTCTCTCTTGGCGCACCTTGGCCAACTCTGCATGGAGTTTGCGTACTGAATCGGCGGAGCTGGCTGCGGAATCAGCGATGGCTTGGTAGTTGTAACCGATGCGGCGAATGAAAGCGAATACGGTTTCCCACGCTGGCCCCACAACATCCTCTAAGAACTCTTGCAACTTCCCTTTCTCCCCTACTTTGTAAGGTTTAAGGGTTGGATCGACCTGATTTGTTTTGTAGAAGTAATTCACTCGGACAAAAGCGAGTAAAAAGATGGCCAGGTCAGCCAATGGTAATAAGACAAAACCGATTGCTGAAGCTGTCTTATTTGCCCCCTCGCTCGATTCGAGGAGTTGTTGCTGTCTTGTGTTATGCTCCTGGCGCAGGCTACGGTATTTTGCCGAAACCGCTTGCTTGGCGTCGGCTTCTTCAGTATTCAGTTGAGTCTGCCGCTGGGCGTAGCCTACACTGACGCTAACCATTGCATTTTCCTTCTGACTCTTCCAGCTTTTTGCCCTTGCATCGGCTCTATTTGCCAATGTAGTGCACCAACGGGCATTGGCCTCCGCCCCTTTCTTTCCTTCTCGGCGATACTTGTCGGCTTCGGCACGGTGGCGTTTAGCCGTCGCAATCTCTGCCTGTTCGTAGGTGTGGAACTTTAAGACGGTTGGATCAGACAAAGCTGCCGTCTCTTCCTCCTTCGCTAGTGCTTGTCTCATTCGCTCGTACTGAGACGAGACAGAGACAAGTTCTTTCTGCTCGTCTACATTCAGGCTGGATCCGTCGTCTATGATATGCACCGGTGCAATAACACTGGCTAGTTTAGACGACGCCAAATAAGACTGGTAGACATTGGGTGCTAAAAGCAATAACATCGCTACCGTCGAAATGAAAAACCCAACCCAGCCCCCGAAAAGCCTGTACTGTACTTGGTGCCACCAGGTGTTGATTGAAGATCGTAGAGCCTGCTCCCACTTCCAGACGATGGCAAGGGTTACAGCTCCCACTCCTACCCCATACCAAGGATTGCTACTGAATCCAGCAGCCCATGCCCAGATGGCATAAGCGATACCGCTTCCTGAAATGACCATCAACCCCGCAATAAGCGCTGAGACACCTCTAACAGTGTCCCCCGCTGCTGTTGCATAGTCTATTGTATTCGTCTTAGACGGGTTAGACGGCGTAGGTGGAGTGCTAGGGATCGTCTTAGACGGGACTACCGGAGAATGTGAGACCGTCTCAACAGTGTCCGGCTCGTCTAAGACGAACTCTATATCGTCTCGTCTCGTCTCTAATCTCGTCTCGCCTTGAGTGTTGGGTTGTGAGACTGTCTTAGACGGGGTAGGGGAGGATTGTCTGAAAAATGGCTGGTGGTCTAATCCTTCGTCTACTCTGTCTCTGATAGACAGGACGGCTTGTCTTTGCTCTTCTGTTAGCCTGGGGCTTCCAGCTACCATCTGCGCCACCTCCAAAAACTGATTTTTAGATAGGGGAGGTTCAACCCCCAAATTTCGCTGGGCTCTTTTGATAAATGTCTGGCGATCTAATCCAGCTTGAAGTGCCCATTCGTACAGTTGCTTGTTGTTTATTTCCATCGTTGTTTGATGTTGTCACCGCAAAAGTATCTTGACTGATCTTTTGCGGTGAGTTGTGGTTAAAAAAATTATCGTTCTTCTAAGGTAGAAGCCCAATCAAATCTACTTTTGCGAACCATTGATTTTGTTGGGCTTTCTTTACTGACCCAATGTCCATCACCCGCAGGAACGGGTTCCTTATCCCAATAAGTTACCATACCGTCTCGGTCAACAGTCCTAAACTTGAATTCCTTTGGGACACCTGCCCAGCCAAGAGGGATCTCAGCCTCTATTTCGGCTTTTAAAATAGCTTGAAAGGGTGGTAAAATCTTTTCCGCAAATTTACGAATCTTCATTTCCGCCTGCTTACCATAGAGGATGTAGCTCAGCCCATTGACTAGTTTTTGCGCAAAATATTCAACATTGATCGAGCTCAAAAACGCCCTGAAATCTCCGTTATCTCCGCGCCAGGCGTAGGATAAATTCCCCCAGTCTGTTACTGCTGAAAACATCCCGTCTTCTGTGATAACGACCTGGCCGAGCCAATTGCCTTCCTCGGTGTGTAGGGTGTAACTTTTTGCTTTAATAGCTTTCATCTCCCTGATTGTTTTTAAAGTGGATTATTACGGTTTAAATCGGCCAAAAAAAGAGCCCGATCCTGGTCGGGATCGACTCCAATCTGTCCCCATTCAGATGGGGTAGGGGGTCGGGTTTCCCCGCACTGGCTACACCTCATCTTGGTCAAAAAAGATGGGTGTGTGTAGGTTCTTTCCCATTGGTGTTCCCCATCGTTCAAGCAGTCTGCCTTTTGGGCTTCGTAGTCGTAGTTGATACAGGTGGTATAAGTGAACATTTTGTCACATTCATAACACTCTTGTTGATGAAGTTTGCCTTCTTCGTAGCCATAGCCATCGTCGTGGCAGATTTCCTGCCAGGCTTCGCAGTATGGACATTGGACGTCTCTATTCATTGTATAGTTTTTTACGCCAGTTTGAAAATTTCTATCCGAATTGTTCTGGGGATAAAACTCCAGCAACACCGGTAACTGTGTAGGTGCAATCAATTTTATCCAACATGCATGCAAGTGAAAATAAACCGTCTGAATCATTAAGTGAAACCATAAACGGAGTGCTGCCACTTGCTAAAATTCTTACGATTACCATAAATCACATTTTTGGAACGGCCTCCCAAGTCTTGCGGTTGCCGTCTATTTTGATGGTATATCCATGCTTTTCGAGCACGGGCAATAGTTTTTCCAGATCAATCCCTCGATCCCGACTCGATTGCCGAGACAAGTAGTTAACTCCACAACCGTAACCCTCGGCGAATGATGCCTTGGATATTCCAGACAGTTCCAGGAACTCATCCCGGATTTTCAGAAGCCCCGTATGGGTATCCTGAATCGGTGGAGGTTGTGTCTGGCTGCGCTCCACGATAGGGTGGAGGAGGAGCCAGATTTCGTTTAACTCTGCTTCCAGCTTTTTTTGGAAGTCGGAAGCTGTACCTGAAATGGTTTCTGCTCGGAGTTCCTGGAGAGCTGTAGTTACGGTTTTGTAGAGGTTGTTGTAGTTCATTTAATTCTAAGTTTGTTGTACAAGGCCATTAAGTTGACCTTTATTTCTTGTTTCTCGGATTCATATAGCATCCTTCTGCCTCGGTCATCCATCACCAAGTTGTAGAGTACGATTAAATGCGATAACCATTACAGCTTTGTTAGGTTGAAGATATAATTATTTACCAATTTGTGCAAGTATTCGAGGTATTAATTTACCAAATGGCTCAAAAATACCTCGAATGTGTTACTTTTTACCCCAATTCCCGTCTTGAATCCAGCCTTTTTTCTTCCACACAAACTCGTTGAGTTTGCGGTGAATCGCTGGATCCTTAAAGACCAGGTGAAGGGTACCTTTTTTGAAAAAGCGAATGTTAAAAAACTCGCTTTCGCACTCCATTGCCTTATCCTGAAACGCTTTTCTCATCGCTTCCTCGATTGTTAGTATTCCCTTACGCTGCTTGTTTTCATCCAAGGTATCGTCAATCTTTTTGCCAGTCAGCACGGCCAGTGCTTTGTCAATATCCGACAGCGACACAGGGTACCGGTGGATATAAAAGCTAGTTCTGAACGACTTGAATCCTGGTTCATACACCACATACCCGGGCAAGATCACTTTCTTGGAAACCTCGTACTTGTCGTTAGTTTTCCAACCTTCTTTGTAAACTCGGTTGTCCTTGGCATAGCCCGTCATGGCGTCGAACGTATCCATGATGCATTGCTCCAAAATAGAACCCTGATTTTCAATCAACATCATCAGCATAGATCGGATGTTCTCCTCAGTAAATGCCCGCTGGCCTTGCTGGGCTCGATGTTTGTCGAAATTTTCCTGCATCCGCTGAGTCAGTACCTTCCTAAAAGCTGCCTTGGTGAAGACTGAGCCCCAGGCCATATCCGTCACAGTCTCGTTAAACTCCATCATGATCTCCTCTCTCTGTTTCTGATCGCGGGCGCTGTACTTGTTCTCGATACACTTTTGAATGATGGCCGGGAACTTACTGGTGTCCTGCATCAGTGGTGCCGCGTAGTACTTGATTTTCTCGTAGGCGGTCAGTAATTCCGCGAACGCGCCTACCATCTCCTTTTTCCAGCCTACCATGTCGCGGATAAAATCAGGATTTTGCAAGGCGGTGCCGTCGCTCAGTGCTTGAGCCAGATCAAATTTTTCCGCGTTGGCCTGGAGGTCGTTAAAACTTCCAGCTTCCACTTTCTTACTCACCTTTACCAAATGTACAAGGGCAATTTCAACCCCTGTCTTCCGCTCCGCATTCTTAAATGCATCGGTGAAGTATCGCACATGGCCAAAATCGGCGATCAGCTTTTGCAGTAGTTTTCTTTCTTCAGTGTAGGGGTTGCGGATTGTTTCGGCGTTCAGTACGCAAATAATTTCCGCATCGGTCACGATTTCCCAGGCGTGGAGGAGGTGCTTTGCTCCTTGGCTAAATGGCGGGTTCATCATTACCAAGTCGAAATGGTAGCCGTCGCCGTCGAACGCCAAAAAATCGTCATTCAACAGGATTGCCTTTGGTGCCAAGATCATTTGCAAATCTGGCTCGGTCTCACATGCGTAAATTTTTGGCTTTACGTATCGCCCATTAATCGTTTCGATGTGGTCGATTAGGTCGCCTTTCCCGGCGCTGGGCTCCAAGATAAATTTGTATTCTCGGAGGGGTTTATTCAACATCGCCACCATATCGGCAGCGACGTTGAACGGGGTAGGGTAGAAGTCGCCGTTAAACATGTGCATCGGTGTTTCCTGGCTCCCACTGGGTAAATAGGGTATCAATTCCGGCTTTCATATCTTCAAATCCTTCATCATTAACTTCCCAATCTCCGTTTAATGCTTCCTCGCAACATGTGCGAAGGATCAAAAAACGCTCTACGATGTCCCGGCAAAGGGCTTGCAATTGGTCAGCGTCTACGCTTTCAATTTGGTGCGCCAGATTGGCGGCTATGGTTTCGAGTTCTTGGTTCATGGTTGTGTATTAAAGTTGTGGAGAATAAGGTTTCAATTGTGCGGGGTCAAATGGCCGATAAGTGATAATAGCGTCGGCTACTTGCAATAGTCCGTCTTGGTAGTACTCTTTCCATGTATTCGTTTCGTCGTCCTCGCAGTAGATTTCAAAAAGAATCCCCGGATGTTTTCGGCTGAATTCCGTTAAATCCTTTTCTCGATCTGTCCAATGCACCCACGTTGCCGCGCCTCCATCTGGGTTTAGAGCGTCTGCTGCTTCTTCATTCTCTGCCAAAAGCAGAGCAATGATTTCTTCTTCGTTCTGAGTGTGGACGGTCAAAGTGTGCCAAATTGCGTTGGTCATGGTTTTTGAATTGATGAAAGTTTGAAGAATAAATTTTTACGGTGAATTGGGGGCGAAAAATTAGAGGTTTAGGCAAAATTGAATCACATAGTCTAAATCGCTGCTGTCTTCCATATCCGGGATATCTGGGTGGTAAGCTTGCCAAAGCCCCCAAAAAGGGTTGTATCTTATTGTTATGCCCTTCTGCAGGATTTCCGCAACCTTTGCGGCTACCCTTTCCGCAAGTCGTTCCGCTGCGGCTCTGGGGTACATTTCAACGTTCTGCAAATATTCTGCTATTGTGTTGGCGTTTGCTCCTGGGTACAGAAAAAGGTAAACTAATGTATTTTCCATGTTGGTTTTTGAATTGGTGGTGAATAAATGGAGCGGGGGACGTTGGGTAAATCATGCGGGGGTATAAAACATTTTTTTGATTCCAGATAATTGTTCTACTTGATCAATTATTAATTGGTCGTAAATTCGGAAACTAAAAGCACATGAAACGTCCTTTAGGTTTCCTCCAAAATCAATATATCCATCTTCTATTGTGTTATACTTACCTAAGGAGGCATTTAAAAAAACATGTCCGATGCTGATTACAGTATTTATAAAATCAATCGGATTAGAAATATTTGGCCATTGGCAATATTCGCAATAAAAGGATCCATTATTAAGGCGCAATTGGTCTAAAAATGGTTCAAGTTCCAATTCTTTATCATCTACTATATTTCTTACAAAAAACTCTTTTCCATTTTTAACCATGAAAACAGGAGTGTATTTAGCTGTACCCCATAATCCACGAGGCTGAATAGTTGATTCTTTTTTTAAAAAAATAAGTGCAGAATTCATGTTATGTTGGTTGTGATGGTGAAAAAATGAGGGGTTTAGTTTTACTTTCCCGGTAACCTTTGCAGCTACCCTAAAATATAATCCGCTGCTTTCTGAGCGGCTGCGGCTGCCTTGAATAACATTTTGTTATCAGCTTTCAAGACTTTTAACCAGCCTTGCAAATAAGCGGCTGAATTGTCAAGGTCGTAATCGATGCCGCAGGAATTGCACAGGAAACAGGCAGAAAGCTCGGCGGTCAATTCTTCGACGCTGTATTTTTCCCCTCCAAACCCGTCTGTTTCGGTCACGGTGGCGCGGTTCAACCTGGATTGGTGGCCTGTGGCGTGGCTGAGCTCATGGAATAGGGTAGAGTAGTAATGTTGGGCGGTTTCAAACTGCTTAAGGTTTGGCATGTTCACAAAATCCGCGATGGGGGAATAATACGCCTGGTTTGCATTCTCGGTGCGTATGTCGGGGCGGTTAGGCATTCCAGCTACCACCTTCTCACATTCCACAATAGGATCATTATCGTATGTTCTGAGCTCGGGCGTTTTAATCTCGATGCCTTCAATGTCAGCGACGTTGAACACACAATAGTGTTTAATGCCCTTGCGCACTTCAATTTCCTGTCCTGAAAGCGTCAGGCGCTGGGCATCTTCATAAGAGACTGTCTTCCCGTCGTGCTTGTAAGAAATATTGAAGTTGATCACAAGCTCAGACTTTGCCCCCTTGCGGACATTCCCGCCCAATTCTTTTGCTTGCATGAATGTCATATAGTAGGGGATTTCATAGGGTGCTGTATTCATCAGGATGTAATTGATACCGGTGTATACGTGGCCAGTGGCGTAATTTCTGGCTGCTCCGTAGCGGCTCCAAGGCATTCGCCAAGGGGCAACCCCCTGCTCCATGCGGGCAATTATTTTATTGGTTACTTCCGCATACAGGTCGCGGACTTCTGTTTTTTGCGCTTTGGCTGCGTACTTTGTCATTGTTTGTGAATTTGTCAGTTTATAAAATAAACTCTGGCGGTGTTGCTTGCGTATGCGTTAACCGCTTTTGTTGTTACAAATATAATACACTTTCCCTAATTGCGCAAGTTAATAATCATTTATTTTACCAAAATGGTATAAAATACCGCATATAGGGTATGTTTTAGGGGTGAATTGAAGGATAAAATAAACTTTCGCGGCGTAGTGGTGCTGATGGTCTGGCTTTTGTTGTCGCCTGTGGGTGGCGTGTAGGATTTTAGTCGGGGGTTGGTGGGAGATAGCAGCCATGGCGTTAAGGGTTGCGGCTACCGATTGCCTTAACCCTTCCAGCTACCAAGGATCACACTAGAATAGATAAGAAGAGATAGGAACAGGAGAAAGAACAGCGGGGATAAGAGTAAAGGGAATAACACAAGGACAAGGAACAGATAAGAGAGAACAGTAACAACAGATGCAAGGGTAAGTAATAGAGCAAGGAGCAATAGGAGTAAGGGATAAAGACCGATATAAGCGTAAGAGAAGAGAAGAGCAGGGTGTAAGGGAAGATAAGCAGCTCAGGGAGCAAGAGAAGATAAGCAGTAATTAGAAGCAAGAGAAGAGCAGCGGTGATGGGCGCAAGAGCAAGGGATATAGGCCACAGGGATAAGGAGGGAGGGGAGAGGGGAGGAGGACACAATTTTTTTGCCCCAAAAAACAACCAATTGATTTTGCCATTCGGTGAAAAATACCTATCTTGCAGGTAGTTTTACGAACGTTTGTTCGTGGGTTGGTCGCACCCAAGTAAACATATTGTTATGTTGCGCCTTTCGTCACATTTCCGTATTTTGGGCATCTGATCCCAATTCTCACCTCTTCACAACGCCTTATTTTGCAGGCGTTCCAGACCTAAAACGCTTTTCTGTGTTGGTTAACCGTTTTTTAACTTTCATCAATTTTCGCCGTTTTCGTTTTGCGATTTCGCACCCCACCCGGTCGCGGTTTTCGCGTTTCCCTGCGCGATTTGAGGCCCCGGCTTGATATACTTACCCCTCCCTCTCACCTCCACCACTAAAAAAGCCCATTATCCCTCTACCATTAAAAACTTCTTCTCAGATTTATCAAATCCGCCTACTCTTTCCTTCACCACAAGCTTTTCTTTTGCTTTAGGTCGGATTATACCACTCTTGCGTAAATTGTTTGTTGATCAAAAGAAAATTGTGGGAGGTAAGGATAATTCACACTCAAACCAGCAATAATCCACCAATACTGGGATATCTTGATTCGCTTCCATCAAAATAAAATTTGCACCCCTCTCGGCTTGATACGGCGACATTTTTTGTTTTGCGGGTTTAATTCAAAACATCATTCTGTTTTGATGCTTTTTTGAGGGTTTTGGGGTCAAAATAATGGGTTACGTTTTCGACTGCATAGCTGGTGCACTGAAGAACGTAGCAATAAATCCCCATTTCTTCCTCATCTCTGAGGTACCCGTAGCCAATTCCTGTCGGTTCATGGATATTTTCCTCGAATCTGGCGGCCAAAACCACTCCTTCGGGTAAATTATTGCGATCAATTGGTTTCCATTCCATAGTAAACAAAATGTTATTCTTTTGGGTCTCGACGTTTTACCAGCGTTTTTTAAGTTTAACGGGGCTTTGTCCAAACATTATTCTTCTACCAACCCATATTTGCCGTACCAAGCATTGAAAGCTTGTTTTCTTCTACGATCAATTTCATCTTTGACCAATTCGTACTCCCGACTCAGTACTTCCCAGTTGGCAGCATTGTAGATAAATCCCTTCCCGTAGCCAGGAAGAAGCTCTTTATGGATTTCGTCAATGGCATCGTTGTACCCTTTCCGGTCTTCGTCTGTCACTTTCTGCCACTTCATCGCCCGTTCAATCTCATCTTGGAAATACTCGGGGTATTTTTGCATTGCATTTACCGCGAAAGAGTGGGCAACTGGGCGGTCGTTTAGGGCTGCTATGTAGATGTGTTGGATCTCTGTTGGTGCCTTTAGTAGTTCTTGGTAGGTGAGGTTTTTCATGGTAGTTGGAAGGTTTAAGCTTCAATAATCAAACAAACCCCATCTGGGTAAAAACTCATATCCAGTTCTCCCTTCTCATACGAGAATGCCCATTGAGCTCCAAATTCCGAAAATACTCGCTCCTCTGCCGCTGCTCGATCTACTGCATTGACTTGAAGTACAGAATCTTTGTTCCATACATTCCCATTAGGTAATTCATGAGAATGTACCTGTCCGCAGGTAAAGCAGTAGGGGAGTAGGGATTTTTTCGGGGGGACTATCTCAAAATACAATCTGGAGTAATTCAAGCGCAATTCTACCTTTGGATGTTCGTACCTAATCCTATGGTAAACTGACTGGAATATTCTTCGGTCTTCTTCTATACTTCCATGATCTGAAATTGTTACTTCCCCATTGATGAACAGCTCTTGGATGTAGAGATCAACCAATCTGGTGGTTTTACCCCTTCTACGCCCTTGTGGATCTTGCTGCTTTGACAGTAAATCTACATACGCGAGGAGGTATTGAATATGCTCTAAGCTTAAGTCAAATTCTTTATTATCGATTTTGAGTTTCATTGGTAGTTGGAAGGTTTAAGCGTGGAATATTTCAGCAATCCCTGGCCGATTTTCTACGTGAATCACGCCTGGCCGGTCCAGTCCCCGAACCATATCATGAAGTGTGAACTCTCCGAGTCGGATCTGCCTGGCCGTCTTTCGTCCTGTTCGATTGATGATGGTGTCTTCATCCAGATCATTCAATTCAAGTTTTGTGTGTCTGCACCAAACCTGAATAGCGTTTACGAATGATTTAGCCACTACCCATGCTTTGGCAGTAGGAGTGATGATGCGGTAGATTTTCATGGTAGTTGTAATGTTTAAGGGTGAATGTATCCAAATGCATTCAACATGTGAATTCCCTGATCTGTAATGATATTCCAACCTCCATCTACTTTAGTAGCCAATCCTTTTTTGATCAACTCATCTCGTTCAGCTTTATTGATCAGGTCGCCGTCTTGAGTAAGTTGGAGTAATTGGAGGAGTTGTTCAATTCTGCCTTTGGCCCCATCGCATTGGCTAGTTTTGTATTGGCTTCCAAATTTTGGTGGCGTATCTCCTACTTGAATGGAATATGCATCCCAACTATTCCCGGATATATCCACGTAATCCCCGGTTTTGACCAACTTGATTCCTCTCAATTCAGCATTTTTGATGAAAACTCCCAATTGCTGTTGAATAACCGATTCGTCTTTATCGTGGTGCAGAAATTTGATGCAAAATTCACCTGCTGCATTTAAAGTGGGCAAAAGATTAAGGCTCATGTTTAAGGATTTGGCACCAGGTCGTCATCTGACCAGGGCTGTATGGTTTGAAAATATTGATACTCCAATTCAGTCATGTATTTTGAAGTGTTTGTGATGTTAAATAACAAATCTTCCACTTCTTCATGTCCGACAAATACCCCTTCAAGTATGAAGCTTTTCCTTAAAATTACCGATACCGATCCAGCTTCCCACCACTCCTTCAGCGCCGCTTGCCAAGGCCACTTGAAATACATCACTGTTCTATCGTCGTGGCGAATGAAAAGCGAATCGACTATGTATTTCTGTCCTGTTACTCGATGGTAAAGGACATCACCTGGTTTTAGCATAAGCGAGGATTGTTCCGGGTTCTAAAAAATAATCTACATCGTGGATAATATTGCCATGGTCGATGCAGTTGAAAATTCCTTCGCCTTTATCGTTTTCCATTTCAAATATCTTCCCGTACCCAAAAACATATGGCGGTTCTTCACCCATGCGCACTGAAGCGACAAATACATTACCATTTGGGACGTTTTCAGGGGTAAGCTGGACCCATGTAGTTTTGGATTCAGTTCGAGTTTCGTAGGCATTCACTACCGTATCAATGGCCTGGCCAATCACTTCTGGATGCTGTTGGTGTATTTCCGCACCTCTCCTCCATTTATTGTGAAGGACCAGAATTTCTATTGCTCGACTCAGCTCCATGATTATTTTTTGTCATCAACCAAGCCTCTGCCAGCATCCCCAATACATTTGAAGAAACTAGCCGGACTGGGAACATGCGGTTTTTAAATTTTATAGATAACTTTCCATCCCACTTCTCAACTTTAACCCCATGAGGGAGGAGATGCAGGAACTCTGCTATCTCGGGTTGGTAGAGGTATTGGTCGGTAGCTGCAAGGTGTAGAGGAGAAATGGACGAGAACCCTCCACCAACAAAGAAAAGTGTATAGTCAATAAGTATGCCATGACGATCACATACGCAGTCGTACCATACCTGACCATCTTGGCAGGGTGGGAGAGGGAAGCCTGCGGCCTTGATCTCCTCTAACTTTTCTCTTGGTAGGTATTCTCTAATCATGCAGATTGGTTAAAAGCTCCCGGTTTCCCAGGAGCTACCATCATTTAACCTAAATAACAAAACCAATAATAGGGCTTGGTCGAGCAGTTAGCCCTGAGCTGCTTTATTTTAAACAAGCCATAAATCCGGCTCATATCCTTTCCCGCATTTGGAGCAAGTAACGTATCCGCAAGAAATTGACCGTCCTTGCATAAACTTTTTAAGTTCTTCTGGATCAGATGGGAGATCGGATTCCATCATCACAGCCCCATCATGAAACTCAATTCGGCTTGGCCCATCCCAAACGTGATTGCATTCGTCCGGCACCCCATCAATAAATGCAGACCATCCGTCGCCTTGGATAAATTCCCCGTGTGTGTTGCTCATTTCTTCAAATATTTCCCCAAAACCTTCGACACCCCAGCATCAAGGTCTATGGCTTTGATTTCTTCTTTTAAATCTGCCCAGTCTTTCACCCGCATCAATGCAGCAACCAATTCTTCATTCTGCTCCCGCAATTGACGAATGCGGTCAAAAACTGAGTCGGAGCCAATCCCAATCCATAATCTGATCAATGGGACTTCAATTTCATCGACTTCTATTCCAAGACTGTGGAGCATTGGCGTCTTAGTTTGAACAGCATGCTTCATTACTTTGGCAATCTCATTCATGATTGGAATCATCTGGAGGGCCTCTCCAAACATGTTTCCTAGTTCTCGCTTGAATTGATCGAGCATTTCGGGGGTAATGGTAGCCCCAGGGATTAGCCCCGATTCTTCAAGGATTTTAGTGACTTCTTTATTCATAGATCATTTGTTATGCCACAAGCTTTTTACCCATGCCGAAAAAGCTTCAGCATTGATCACGTACAATCCAAAAATCAAGAGTAACCACATCATACTTCCTCCTTTTTTTCAAACAATAAGCATTGCTCAACCCACGTAGGGTCAAAATCAATTGGCCATGTGGCCCAGCCCCCGCGAACACCGACTTCATTGAGGAGAACTACTGGTTGATCGTTGATGGTAGCGTCAACTGGTTGGGTATTTCCTACGCCATTTATAAATCTCAAAATAGCCACTGGTTTAACCATTTCCGCTACTTCATGGGAACAACTCGAATGAGCACTTCCTGGTATATTCCTCCGATATTTGCATTCGTAGCAACTCATTTCACGGTTGGTTTTGCTGCAAGACTCTGCTTGATTTGATTGATAATAAAGTCAACGTGTTCCTTTGGATCCCGAATGCCATGTTCTGCAGCGCCCACTACATTTGCCACCAACCCTTGAACCAACACATTGGTTACTAGCTTTACCCCCGACTTATTCAAGACGTCTCCGTTGAAGAAGTCAGCGGGGCTCAAAGGCTTTTGCAAAACCAGATCAACTTCAGTTCCTAACAAAAGCGGGCTTTCGCCTTTGACCGGCGCGAGCACAATTGTGGTTTCTACTTTGATTTTCATTTCTTCCATTGTTGCATTTGCGACAACAGGTTTTCACGTTGGCATACGTGTGTGATCCTCCTTGACTCAAGGGAACTACGTGGTCCAGTGTAGCCTGGTTGTCAATGTTTGATTCTGTTTTTACTACGGGTGTGCCGCAGAGATAGCAGCACCAATTATCGAGCATAAAAACCCAATACCGATCTATTTCTTCATACGCTACGCCGTTTCGCCGGCATAGATTTTGGTAGTTCTTACGTGTTCTTTTCATGTTTTAGGATTTAAAAGTGGCGGGTCTCCTTCAGCCCGCCCCCAAAAACACTTGTTTCCCTAAATCCAATATTGTGCAAACGGCCAGCGCCGATATGTTGGCGTTGCAGCCGAAAAATCAGCTTCCACCTGAGCGCAGGCTGAAACAACAGCCCATTCGTAATCGCCAGTGCGGATCCAGCGCAAAGTTACTTCTACCTCATTCGCGGCAAAAGCGAAAAGCCCACTCAATGAAATCAACCACATATCCCCAGTGATTACACTGATGATTGTAGTGAGTAATATAAAGTCCAGGGCCTGTAAAATCAGCACCGATACTTTAACCGGTAGAGTGGGGGAGTCCAGAAAAACAAATGGGGCAATTACAATGTATTTGCGGCCACATGTTCGGTAAAGATTCGGGAGGTAGATTACCATAGAGTTTTTAAAAAGTGGAGCCCGAAAGCCCCACGTAAGGAAAATAATTCACCTAAAACCCATTAACTATCCAGTAAGTACAATTCTAAGTCTTCAATGATCCGACAGATTTTGTTGGTATATCCTTTGTCTGTGGCCCAACCTCCAGCGGCTACCGCTTCCACCCACTGCCGATAGTAGCGGGGCTCAGCAATGTTTTGAATTTTTCGCTGGTACCGCAGACGCCCAAGGTTGCGCGCCCGGTAGATGTAGCAAGACTCAATATCTTTGAAGCAGAAATAAGGGTCGTTGCTGTTTTCTTGGCGATCCCGTCTTCTTATGGACTTTTCAGGAGCAAGGAGTATTTGAACTTCTGGACTGTATTCAGATAGTGGCTTCAAATGCTTGATGCCAAAAAAGTTGTTCTTCCTAGCCAAGAAGCTACGACCCCAATCGCTTTCCAGTCCTCCCTGAGCCAGGCAGAAGCTGGGGCATGGATCAGTCACAGCAAACTGCAAATGAACGCGGATGTAAGAAATGATGGCTTCCGCATCACCAGGATAAAGCGATCTGACTTTTACCTCGATCCGATTCATCGCGGACTCAATCCGATCAGGGACAGCAATAGTCGGGATCACTACATGCCTTTCTGGCAAAGGTGTGACCATCGAAGCTCCTGCGACCTTGACTCCTTCTGGGTTCCTCATTAAAATCAAAGCTAGTACCCCGGCACTTGCGCCAGAGACCAAGGTATTCAGCACCTTAGAGTTAGTTTCAGGGCTTACCCCATTTCGCGTTCTACTGTTTTTCATTTTCCCTTTTATTACACAATATAAGTAACTTATGTGGTATTGAAAAGTTTTTTAGAGATATTTTTGGATAAATGTTTGCTTGAATAATTATTTAATGTACTTTCGTGGTGACAAATAAATCACAGCAAATAAATGCAAAAAAGAAAACATATACCGGTGGCTCTTCTTTGTAAAGCTCTTAAGGAGGGCTTCACAAAGGAGCTTTACCTACTGGTACTTCTTTTGCATAATTACTGTGAATTTGTCAGCATTGAAGGCGGATGGGTTTCGGAGAAGGACCTCATTCGCCTTTTTTTATGCCGTGCCAAAACCAGGGCCACCGTAAAAAGGTGGATCCAGTTGTTGGAGGGTAGGGGATGGCTTCATTACAGCAATGGCAATTATCATGTCAGAGCTATGTGGAGAATCCTTCAAGATCATGGCATAGGTGGAGCAAAGAAGCTTTGCGTAGAAGTTCGGGCTACCCACATGCGTAGCTACCGCGACTTCAAAAGCTTCTGCCTGGACGCTCATCAACAAAAGCAGCTTCAGGAGAATTGGAGAAGACGGCACGACCCGAAATATCGGGTGAAGTCTTCTCGCACAAATCAAGGAACATCTAAGTTTCGGCCTGATCCCAAGTCATACTCTGTATCGTTAGGGAATGAACGTGGGTTATGGGACCGGAACAAAGGAGAATATGCGCTGAGACTCGCAGCGACGTCATTGGGAATATCTTTAGCGGAAGTTGGAAGACTTGCCAAATTCAGCGAGCAGAAAGGGGAGACCAAAAGAACTCAATTTTTCTGCCCAAAATTTGATGAGTTAAACATCAGTACACTTACCCAATTATTCGGATTTATCAAGTCTAAAGAAGATCCAGCTATACACGCTAGGCGCTTTGTGAAGATGGGAGATAAATTTAGGATGAAAGTTGGGATGTTACTGGAAACAACTTTGAACTTCTGTTATAAAAGATATTACTCTTAATATAGTATATATAATACTATAAAGAGAATAGCCTAAGATTGGGCGTCCCAATAACGATCTAATAGTCTCTTAAATGAATCTTGAGATAAGGTTCATTGAGCCCTCATTATTGCCATCTCTAAAAATTAGCTTATGAACATTGATTTGAAAGAGTCGTTTGCAATCGTTGAGGAGGGGACTGCTTACATGGTTCCTCAGTATGAAGTAGTGGACGGTCAAGGTATCGTTGAAGTGCCTGAACAACATGGCATCCATTTCGTCCGTGGGTCAAAGTTGAGAGACGAGGAGGTACCTAAAAGGGTAGGGACCCTTCACGAACATTTGCTTTCGGTGATAATCCATGATTTGAAGTTCAAAAATGGGTTGGTGCCGAGTAGAGAAGGAGCTATTGTTATCACCAAGCTCGAAGAAGCGCTTCATTGGCTTCGTGCTCGGCAGATTGATCGGACGAAGCGAGAAGTTGTGGGAACTTATCAAAAATAATCACCGCAAAAGTTTATAAAATAAATTTTCAAGCGTATATTTGAACTATGGAAAGGTCTATCAATAGAGTGGTTCTTGAAGTCGAAACGGAACGCAAAATAGAGACAGCTTCTGGGCTGGTTTTATTTGCGGAATGCGACTACAAACCGGAGCTATCGGACCCAACCTACGGCGTTTATATTGGTAGTCGTCCCCCCGTTTTGACTGCCCATTCAACGCCCGGAGCGGAATGCCAGCGTTTTTACCTGCACAAAGGTGTAGAGAAGTCGTACAGGTTTTCTGATTTCCCCAATCCACTTGAAGATGGTGATATTGTTTGGTTTTTACACCAGGCGCGCTTAGCTGATCATTGGATGTGGGAAAACAAAGCTTATTGGATTCGGTTTGACCACTTGGCTTTTTACGAGCGGAACGAACAGTTGTTCGCAATGCCAGGTAGATTGGTGCTCAAGCCAATTCCGATTGAGCAAGGATTTATGGAATACCAATCCGTCGTGGGTGAACACCAGGATCGAGGTGTGGTTATGGCAATAGGGTTGCCCTTGAATGGTCAGGACCCTCTGCCGTGCCAAGTAGGAGATGTGGTGGTGTTCAACCCTCGGTGGGTAGATAAAAACTTCATGTATCGTCACCAGCGCGTGTTGGTGGTAGATTTCGATGAGGTTTTGGTGGTTTTATAAAGTGGGGTAGGGGAGTTGGTACCCCGCTGGGCTCATAACCCAGAGTTCGCGAGTTCGAGTCTCGCCCCCGCAACGAGACTATTTTTAAGTTAGTTCAGAGACGGAGCCCATCAAATGAGGTGGGTTCTTTTAATCACAACGTAGACAAAACGGACAAAGTCAGGGAGCTACTAATTCTTTGGTGCGGGTTCGAGCCCCGCCGTTGTGGCCTAGTAGAGTTTTTTTCATGAGATCCACTTAGTTCCCCGATCTTAAGTAGGTCGGGATTTTTTTTGAAAATTCCGCGAAGCGTGGACATAAAAAAAATAGAGGGATTAAAAGCAGACGCGGCACGAATGTGTTTCCTGCTTCCCTCTTGGTTTGACCAAAGCGGGAAAGCCCGTTGAAGATAAGTAGATGTAGTGAATAGAAGGGTGGCTAACTATGGGTGGGCGGCGCGCAGAAGTCCCGTAAAGTATTATCCCTGAGAATACTCTCCATTAACAGCTACTACATCTACCTAATAAATCAGGCCACAGAGGGGTAATTGCCGGAGAATTGAGTCGAAGGATTTACCCCGATGTAGGCCGGAAAGACAAAACGAATGTAAGGGGCGGTGAGTGTGCATAGCTACAAGCCGCCCCGCTGCTAAACATTCACTTTTAAGTTAAATCTCTCATTTCAACACCCGGTTAATGCCGGGTTGTTTTGGACTTAAATATATCGGAAGTGTAGCTTATTGGCATAGAGCGTTCGTATAAAAACGAAAGAGGTGGGTTCGAGTCCCGTTGCTTCCGCAACAACTATGAAGAAAGGGGTCTACGATTTGTGCATAGCTATTGAGTAGACCCCGCGATTTTAACCCTTCACAAATGCCACGCCAACGACCAACTACTAATGTTTTGCCCGACAGTTCGCTGCCTCATGCATTTTATTGGGGCAGCGAATCTGGCTATGGCGGGGTTTATAAAGTTCTCGGGAGGAACAAAAATCATCAAGTTTTGATTCACCGAGTTTTCAATATTAGCAATTATGTTGTGTCTGAGGCTCAAGCTGAAATGCATAAACCATATTTAACTGAATGGCCTATGTATGCAAGGGTTTCAATTGTTTTAAGATTTAAAACTGATCAATGCCTGCAGAACTTTCTCTTGAATCCAAAGACCGCCTTTGGTCTCGTTGGATCAGACTCCGAGCCAGGGATCGATTTGGCAGCGTCAAATGCGTGACGTGTTCAGCCGTCGTTCCTTGGAAGCAGATTCAGTGCGGCCACTTTATCCCTCGCGGCTACCTCAATACCCGCTTTGATCCAGACAACTGCCACCCTCAATGCCATTCCTGCAATGTATTCCAAAATGGCAATCTCAAATTCTACCGAATCTTCCTCAACAATTTAAAGGCAGGACTCCCTGAAGAACTTGAAAAGAGATCCAAAGATGGGCCTACTTATGAACCGGATTGGTCAATAGTGTCCTCAGAGGTAAAGGCTTGGATCAAGTCAAACGGTGCATAGAATCCCTTAAATTTCTGTTTTTCGTCCGAACATTGTAAGATGTTCAGTGATGAAGATTTTGCGGGTATGGAGTTTCCCATTCACAGAGTCGTGAATGTTGATGACATTTCCAGACTAGATAAGATATTTGGGCTGGAGGTAATCATTAAAGATCGGAACAGAATCGTAAAGTATTTGGTGTACATGTACGATGCTGGCAGCCCTTTTCAAGCAATTCGAGATATTCCCCACCGCAAAAGGTTGTGCGCAGAGCAAGCCGGGTTTGATTTGTCTAAAGACGTTCGGGTTCTTGAGAGGCTTTTCAATTTAGAGGAGCCCTACCCGGTGATCGTAACCTCCCTACTCAGGGAGCAAAATCAGGCTCTCTTTACCTCAATTATCATCAAGGAACATTTGTTTTATCAGGTCGCTGAACAGCTCCTTACTCCGGTTGATAAGAGTAAAGACATGGACAGTAAAACCTACATTGAAACCTTGGTCAAGCAGCAAAAGCTGTCGGAAGCGCTGGAAGCATACCAAGCTGGCCTTGCTAAGTTATATCGAGAGGCAAGTGGAGGGGATGCAGCCCTGGCTAAAACTATTCCGAAAGCTTTGGCTATAACCAAGACAGAAACAGTGGCAAGGCAGATAATGCACCGCATGTAATGTATAGGAAGTGTGAGGATGGAACGGTAGAGGTAGTCGCGGATTTAGAGATGAATGTCCCACCACCTGGCATTGTTTTCAATTTGCTGAATGGGCAATGGGAGCAACGCCCTATTTATTCTCGCTCAAAAATAACTGCTGAGCAGTACTGGGAACGAATCATACTCCCCCCGAGATTTGAGGAACGGTGCCTGGTTGAAGAAGAAAAACGGCTCGAAGACCCTGGATTTATAGATTTTGAACTTGAAGCTTTTCGTAAACAAGAGTGGGACCGAAGGCTAAATGGGTTCTGGTTTATGAATAACGGGGTGCCTACCTACATTACTGGGCCTCATTACTACTATCTTAATTACTACTACATTGGGTCTAAAACTGGCGGATACCCCGAGTACTGGGATAGCGACCGTAAGTGGTGGTATTTTGCCCAATATTGCGAGCAAGATCCTGACTGTTGGGGGTTCATTTATTTGGTAAAACGTCGTGCAGGCAAAACCCAAAAGGTGGGTTCCGCTATGCTGGAGTATGTATCCTGTTTGCCTGACCGCACGGGAGGTATTCAAAGCAAGACTGCGGATGACGCCAGGAATGTCGTATACATGGGGTCAATCGTCAATGCCTTCCAGCGGCTTCCTTCTTTTTTTAAACCCATATACGATACAAGTGCGGGGGACGCCCCAAAGAAACAATTGGCTTTAGTGGCTACGCCGGCGAGAGGGAAAGAATCTAAAAAGACGGTTGACTACGAGAATCAACTCAATTCCAGGATCTTCTTTGCCAACTCCAAGGAAACTGCATTTGACGGTACCAAGCTTTACCGATACATCGGTGATGAGGTTTTTAAAACTGAAAATGTAGATGTAGTTGAGCGCCATGCAGTCAATAAATTCTGCTGCACCGACCATGACGGCAACCCCCTTGGTTTGATGATGTACACCAGTACCTGCGAGGAAATCAAAGGTGCGATCCCGAAGTACATTGAGCTATGGAATGAATCCAATCAAAAGAAAAAGGATCCAGAAACAAATCAAACAGCCTCGGGGCTGTACCGGTATTTTGTTTCCAGTGACGAGCTTCGGGATCGAGATAAGTACGGGCATTGTGATGTCGCTAAAAACAGGGCTAAGATTTTGGCCGGGCGAAAAGCAGTTCAGGGTAAACCAGTAAAGTACAATTCACTGGTTCGCAAGGAACCCTTAACAGAAAGGGAAGCTTTTATGATGGCGGTTCGCGCATGTTTATTCAACTCGGTGAAGTTGACAGACAGGCTTAACGATTTGCTTCTTGGTTGTGAGCCCGAAGATTTATATGAGGTTGGGAACTTCAAATGGGAGAACGGGGTGCGTTTCGGCAAAGCCATGTGGGTACCTGATAAGAATGGCGTATTTAAAATCAAAAAAGGCTGTGTACTCCCTGAAGAAGAAGCCAACTCCGTAGAAAGATACAGCTACGGTTACTCCCCTCAAAATGGACACAAGTACCTGATTGGCGTTGACCCATTTGACCACAATAGTAAGGAGCTTAATGACCAGCGCCAAAAGAGTGATGGAGCTTTCTACTTGTATTGCAAGTTTGATCCAAACCATGCAGAGTGGACCAATACTCCACTGGTTGAATACTGTACCCGCAAAGACCGCCCAAGTGATTTCTATGAGGATGTCTTGATGTGTGCCTGGTATTATTCTGCCCCAATATTCTTCGAGTCACAAAAGCAGGGTATCCGTTTATGGCTTGAAGATCGCAACTGCCACAAATTTTTAATGTGGCTCCCCGGGGCAAAATCACCAGGTATCCCCTCAAGCCCAGCTTCCCTTCAAGGTATGGCTGAATACATGGAGCAGTATGTCGAGGATCACTGCGAGAATATCGTATTCCCCGGGCTAATTGAAGACGCTATTGACTTTGACATCTCCAACACGAGGGAATTTGACCGAATGATGGCTTTCGGTTGGACGCTTGTTGGAGCCGACCGGATAAAACTCAAAGGAGTATCCCACGAGGTAAAGGATATTTCTTCCTTAATCAGAAAAAGAAAAATTAGGCGATGAAACCAGGAATGACTTTCCCATCTCACCTTATTGACCCTGCAAAGAAAGACCGTAAATGGATACTGCAATTTGTGAGAGCAGCCTGGTCTTCATGGAATGGGTTTGGCCTTGACCGCAGTAGGTTCCAAAAAATTGATGACTACGCTCAAGGCGCGCAAAGTATTGATCAATACAAACCAGTGATGGGCGTAGATGAAGCCGATCAAAGTTGGACTGAACTGGACTTTGCAATACTTCCTGTTATTCCTGGGCTCTTAGTTCAGGCATTAGGCAGGATCAATAAAGCAGGATACAACATTGTGGCTACTGCTATTGACCCCCTTGCTCAGTCTGAAATGGAGGATCATTTCAAGAAAGAAGAGGCTAAAATCAAGATCAGGACTGAGCTTGACAAAATCATGCCTGGTTTAAGTGATTACACCCCTGCTGCCAAAACCAGTATCAATCAGCCCGAAGATATGGATGAGTTGGAGTTGCAACGCAATTGGACTTATCGCCACCAATACACCATTGAGATTGAGCAGGCTTTGCAGGTAGTTTTCAATCACAACAAGTTTGATCAGACTCGAAAAGATGCTAAAGAGGATAGTTTGGTCTATGGGCTTGGCGGGTTCAAGGAGTTTGTAGACAGCAATGGGGCAATTAAAATTCGCAAAGTAAATCCAGCCGGGTTTTTATCTGGGCCATGTCGCAATCGGGATTTTTCGGATGCAGAATGGATGGGGGAGATACTTGAAATGACCATTGCTGATTTGAAGCAATTGGCTCAGGGGCAATTTACTGCCGAAGAGTACGAAAACATTGCGGCAAGCTACTGTGGACGGATGGGTAACCCTGAGTTTTTACCAGAAATTCAAGGGACATTCAGTTACGAGAATTTCAAAATTCAGGTTCTTGACTTTGAGTTTTTCAGTATCAATGAAGATTACTACCTACGAAGCACTGATCCGTACAGCAATGTGAGGATTAGCCGTGCTCCATACGGATCAAGATCAAAATCTGAGGACAAAGAATACCTGCGCACCTCATACAAGGTAGTCTACAAATGCATGTACATCATCGGCACTGACCATCTATTCAATTATGGGCTGTGTACGGATATGAAAAGGAGCCGGTCAAGCCTTACAGATACCACCATGTCCTTCCACATGTACGCTCCCGGTATGAGAAACATGCGGATCATTTCGCGGGTCAATCAAATAATCCCCTTGGCTGATCAAATTCAAATTGCTTGGTTGAAGCTTCAGCAGGCTATTGCTGAGGCCAGGCCAAAAGGGGTGCAGATTGAACTAGGTGGGCTGGAAGACATCAGCTACGGAAGTGGTGGGAAAAAACTAGCTCCGCATGAAGTCATGGAGTTGTTTTTCCAAAAAGGGGTATTGATTTACCGGAAGCAAGACCTGAATGGACAACAGACCAACTACCGCCCAATTGAAGAATTGCAGAATGGTATAGGGGACGAGGCTGTAAAATGGTATAATGTGATTATGTCCCATCTCAATTTTGCTAGTTCACGGATGGGGTTAAATGACTACACTGACGGATCCAGCCCCGATCCTCGCACATTGAGTCTGGTTGCGCAAATGGCCAATGAGGGTACCAACAACTCGCTGTACCCATTCATTGAAGCAGATGCTATCCTGCTAAAATCTCTGTCCAGGGCTTTGATTCTGCGTATGGCAAGCGTAAACAAGCGCAAGCCAATTGAGGGTTACGTGAAAGCACTTGGCCAGGGAACTGTTGATTTTTTCCGACTGAGCGAGGATGTGAGCACTTATGAGTTTGGGATTGAACTCGAGAATAAGCCAACTGACGAAGAGCGCCAAAAGGCTTTCGAGATTGCGCAGACTTTGGCCGGGCAAGGGCTACTGGAGTTTGAAGATTACTTTGTGATCACTCACCATGATAACCTTAAGGTCGCCCAGCAGATCATTGCTTATAAAGTCAGGAAGCGCAAGGAGCAGCAACAACAAGAAGCCTTACAGATGCAACAAGCCAATGCTCAGGCACAGATTCAATCTGCCGCTGCTGCTGAGGAAGAAAAGCGTAAGACGCTGCAAATGGAATTTGAATTGAAGTACCGGCTTGAGCAACTGAAGAGTGAGACCCAACTTAAAGTGGCTGAATTACGGGCCGACTCGGTAGTGGCTGGAGCTCAGTTCGGGGCGGAGTCAAGGGTTGCATCTACCGTGCTCCAACAAGGACAAAACGGTGCACCAAATCCCGCAGAGGAAGAAGACGTGATTTAATTTTGAACCAGAAACATGTTTTATGGCTGAAGAAATAATGGATTTTAGCAAAGTCAAGTTTGATATTGGCGACGATTCTAATAGCAACCCTCAAGATGGAGGAGATGCAGAGCCTATTGCACCGCCTTCGGATCCTCCGGCTGCCCCTCCGGCAACCGAAGGTGTGCCAATCGATCCAGCTCCCAATGACTTCGACACTGTATTCGCTACTAAGTTCGGAGGGAAGAAAGTAGAAGACATTGCTGCCGATCTGGCTCGGGTAGCTGAAACAGAGAAGTTGCTGCAAGATCCATTCCTTAAGGACTTTGTAGATCGCTACCATAAAGGCGAGGACTTAACCCCGTACATCCATGCGAAAAGTATGGACTACGATAAGGTAGGGAGCGAAGAGTTAGCCATGATGAAGTTGGGGCGTAAGTACCCCAACGCGCCAAAAGAAATTTTGGCCAAGTTGTATGACGATGAGTACGTAAAACAATACGGACTTAACGATACCGAAAATGAGGTAGGCAAATATCGTTTTGATACCGAAATGGATCAATTCCGCGCCGAACTCAAAGAGGAGCAAAAGAAATTTTTAATCCCTGACCAGGATAATAGGCAATCCCCAACCAAAGAGGCCGAGGAAAAACTGAAACAGGAGACTGAGGCATTCTACAAAATGGTTGATTCGGATCCATCTGTTCAAGCACTGATTACTGATAAAAAGATAGCCCTGAAACAGGGAGATGAATCAGTATTTGTAGGCGTAACAGATCCCGCCAAATTGGTCGAAGCAACAAAATCGGATAAAGCTTTTTGGGAATTATTCCGAACTGAATCAGGTGGCGCTGACATTGGTAAGTTCTTGCGTGTAGCGGCTTTCGCTGCTGATGAAGAAGCTTTCAAAGCTGCGCTGATCGGATACGGCAAAAAGCAAGCCACCGAAACAGTCATCACCAACCTCCAAAATCCAGCATCGAACCCAGCGTCCACCCCACGACCAGTGGCAGGATCCTTGGCTGAGGCTGTGCTGAATAAGTTGGGAGGTAATTAACACCAGCAATGGAATCGAATACCGTAACTAAAAAATATGTCAGTGCACTTACCCTGGCCAATAGCGCAGGGAGCATTGATTTTCGTCAGATTTACCGCAAGGTATTGAATGTGACGAATGAGGAGTTTTCGTTTTTGGATGTTTTGGAACTTCAAAACAAGAAAGAACGGACTGACTCCCCTTATTACCACAGTGGGGCCAATGTTGAAATTCGTCAAATTGAGACGATCAACTCTGTACCTACTGTTGTCACCGCATCTCCTCAAGGGGTGATTTCCTTTGACATCCTGAACACGAGTGGGAATGAGAAGATTCGCATTGGAGATATCGTGATGTTCGCATCACAATATACTGGGCTTGTCACCAACAAAACAGTCGCCAGTAACGTGGTTACTCTTACTGTAAAAGCAGTGGTTTCTACTGTTACTGCGGCAAACCTTGCGGCTGCCAACACGCAAAAGATTGCTGTCATTACCAATGCAAGTGGCGAAGGTAGTGGAAGTCGGGAGAACCTTCGCTGGGGATTGACTACCAAGTACAACCAGGTTACCAAATTCAAGGACAACTACACCATCTCCGATGTGGAGAAGGCTAACCGTATTGAATTTGAGTACAATGGCCAGCCTCGGTACATCAACAAAACAGAAATGGAAGCGTTGATGAACTTCCGTGGGCAGATCAGCTTTGGTCTTTTGTTTGAGGAAATGTCGGCACCAAACTGGCAGGCATCCAGCCCAACCCTCGTGGATTCGGCAGGCAATCCTATTCAGACCACTAAGGGCCTTCGCCAGTACTGCAAAACTGAGGGTATCAACTTGACTGGTGTAACCATCAATGCTACCCATTACGCTACCCTTGCCCGCCAATTTGCGGCTGCCCGGACTCCATCTGAATTCCAAATCTACCAAGGCGTAGAAGGAGCAATCGCTCACGACAACTACGCATCTACCATTGCGGCCAACCTGCTTTCCACTCAGGCGCAATTGATGGTCGATGGTAAGGAAATCAGCCTGGGATTGAAAAAGATTGAGCAGTACGGCTACACATATACTTTGATGCGTATGCCAATGCTTGACCACAAAGGGGTGACCAACTTCACTGGTGGTGCTGGTCTCCACAAGGAGATATACTACATCCCCGCAGGCAAGATCAAAACCGTTGATGGCACCCTTGTGGATCGTATCCGTTGCCGGTATATGCCAATGGAAGATGGCGGAATGATCTTTGAAACCGAGCATGGCCGTCTGAGCCCAAATCGCAACGGTGAAGAAGACGTATTCAAGAAAGTTTACTCCGCCAACATGGGGCTTGAAATCTTTGGAGCCGAGCATTTCGCGTTGATCGCATTGTCATAACCGATAGGGGTGGGTCGTATGATTCACCCTTATTAATCTATAAAAAATGTTGAGTAACAAAGTTTACAATGTAGGTGTAAGTACCCCGAAACTAGAGGGTGTTTACATCTATAAAATGCATGGCATCACGAAAGATAAGGACGGAAACCTTGAGGGGCCGATGATGCGAAACGTCCCATATCAGGATCAAATCATTCAGGAGGGTAAGGTGATCAACATTGCCTCGATTCTGAGCATCGATGCTGAGGGGAATACTGAGTTTGATCCGATGTTTTTCTCTCGAGCAGAGGCTTGGCAGATCGCCCTGGACTCTAGTGTAGTAGCAAACCGTGCTCGCATTGAGTACCTGGAACTTTGCAACTACAATACCAGCAACCCTAATCGGGACAGCAAAGCTGAAGCCATCTTCTACCGCGTTGACCTCAAAAAAGAGGCAGAGCAAGCAATGAATACAAAGCGCACCAAGCATGAGGCAATGTCTCGCGCATTTGCATTGACTGGGCCAGAGCTTTTGGAATTCGCAACTATTCGTGGGTTGAAGACTACCGATGCCGATACCTTGTCTCAACTTGCCGTTGAAGCAGCAGAATCCGATTCAGTGGCCTTTATGTCGCTGCCTTTCAACCAAGATTCTTTTGGCCCGCTGATCAAACAAGCTCAATCCAAAGGGTTGATCAAGTTTGATGGTACCGTTTGGGTATGGGCGGATACGAAAGAGGAGATTGTGAAATCTACATCTGCGAAAAAATCGGTTGAGGACCTTACTGCACATTTGAAGTCTGAAGAAGGGAAAGCAACATTGCAACACCTCAAAGAAAAAATTGGATAATGAGAATCTTACTGATTCTGATCATGTCGTGGGTAGTTACTTCGGTAGCTGCCCAGGGCGTGTATCCCCATCAATTTACTGAAAAAACCACGCTGACCGATTCCGATTGGGAGGTGTATTCTCAGAAGTCAGGGCTCCCACGCCGGATCAGCCCTTTAACCTTAAGTGCTTACTTTCTTAAAGGAGTTCGTGCATATCAGGTTGGGGACATCGTGTACTTTAGTAGGCGAGATAGTGTAAGTAGCGTCAACCTAGCTGCATACAAGCAAACATTGAGCGTGAGTACCAATGGGAGTGGTCAAACCCAAATCACGATTTCTAATGGCAATACGATAACCCTTCCGGCTGCCAGCGTGGGGGGCATTGAAGTGGAGTCTCCCTTAGAAGGTACAGGCAGTAGTGGAGACCCATTGGGGGTAGCAAATGGGGGCATTGGCACATCTAAAATTGCAGATGAAGCTGTAACTTTAGCTAAAATTCAAACTATCCCCACTCAAACATTGCTTGGCCGATACGGTGCTGGTACTGGTGCTATTCAGACAGTTACGATTGGGCCTGGGTTAGCACTTAGTCCCGGGGGGCAACTTAGCGCGACTGGCAGTGGAGGTAGTGGTGGTGGTATCTATTCAGGATCAGGTACGTTGCCGAATGACACGGTTAAAGTAACCAATACAGCCCACATAAAGTTAAAAGATGCGGCCAATAACAATGGTACATTGTTTTTTAACAAAACAAAATCTACGTATTTATTTATTCCTGATGCTGTCACAGATTCTTTAAATCAAGGTTTTTTGATTAAAAGAGGAGTAGACAGCGCTGCGGTTGCAATTGACAAGGATGGACAATTACAAATACTGTCTGATAACTGGGTTGTTATAGGGAATAAACAGGCAAAAATAATTGTACGTGATAACGACGGGGGGGTGACGTTTAGATTTGGGAATGATGATTATACTTTCCCAAATCAAGAGCCTTCTGGATTCCAATCCATGGGTACCTCGAACAAGATCATGTCTTTCAGTAGTGGAGGTACGGGGGTATGGGTAGACTTTGATGTAGAGGTACGGGCTCGATTAAAAAGAGATACTTTTATCACCGTTCCCCACTCAACCAACTATACTGCTGACCTTGCCATTACCAACCCTGCTCGGTTTTACAACAATATTCATTTGTCATGCAAAGGGAGAACCGATACTACAATCGTAGCTTTTTTGGCCGCTCCAAACCCCTCTTCTGAATTTAAGGGGGTAACTTATCAAGTCAAGAACGATTCAGGATTAGTTGGAGTGCTAATTAATGCTTTGTATCGGCACAATGGCAACAGCAAAACTTTTTATTTATTAAAGAAAGGTCAAACCCTGCAAGTCAAGGCACTCCCGGATGCTGTTACCGGTACGTATATGTGGGCCTCAACGCTTACTTGGGATTCTATTGCTACTTCTAGTGGCGCAACCATTTTGGAATACAACGTAGCCGTAACAGGTGCAAATTCAGGGTCTAATCTAAGAGTAATTGCTACTGCGACAGGAGTTACAGCTTCCTACGCAAGTAACAAGATAACTGTAGTTATCCCAAGCGGGGTACGAGTTCTATCCGCTGACTGGCGGCTTGTATCCGCAGATATTCAATCCAGTGCTGACGCTGGGGGTGTAACAAACTGGGTACAAGCTGAATTTCAGGGGACGGGAGGCAATACTGGCGTTACCGATTTACGTATCCCAGTAGTACAAAAAACATCAATCCCCACGTCAGGGGCTCTTTCGGTAACCAATTCGGCTTCCATTGATATTGACAACAACCCTGCTGTAACTGTTGTTGGAGCTACATCAGGAAGCATAACTCTTCGTGTTGGAGGGATATCTTCGGGTTCCCAAGGCTATCATCTTAAATTTAGTCAACTGTGATGAAAAAGTATATCTGGCTTTTCTTATTTGCAATTCTTGCGGTTCAGTCATTCTCCCAGGTTCAAGACACTCCTTCTTTTGTAGGTAAATATTTTGGGAATCAATCTGGAGGCGGGGCTGGCTACTGGCAGGTATCGGGAAACTTTACTGATGAGTCGGGGTATTACGACGCCACTTCTATTGCGGAGGGAGACGTTTTATTTTTTTCAGACGCTGGAGTAGGGTATCATTTACCTATTGATACAATCATTTCTGCTTCTGGTTCTTCTTTCGTAGTCAGGGTTTTGAATAGCGCTATTTCTGGTGTGAGTGGAGTCCCTAATGGGGCTGGAGCTATTTATCGACCCAGTTCAACAAAATTACTGTTCCCATACACGTCAGGCATCACTAATGCCGACCAACAAACTTTGAATAATTATTTGATTCAAAAAATTGAAGCGATTAGTTGGCAGGCAAGTATTCAGTTTAAGGATGAGGGTAGTAATTTGGGGACACAAGGAACAGTCACGGCGGTGGATGTTACTGGAGCTGGGGCTACGGCTTCACGATCGGGGAATACGGTTACAATTAATGTGCCGGGTAGCAGCTCTACTGAGGCTATATGGGAAAGGAAGGGCGTAGCATTAGAAGCTACACTTACGGAAGAAGAGTTGAATATTTACGAACCTAACGTGATTCGAGAAGGCTCTCCACAAATTCTCACCAATATTGTAGTGTTTAAGATGTGGTACACTTCAGGTTGGACTCTTGGCAACGAGCGAATATATTACGCGGAAAGCGCGGATGGTATATCATGGACGAAGCGAACCACAGCCGTGTTAACTGGGTATGCTCGATCCTTCGTTATGAAGGATGGCAGCACCTATTATATGTATGCAGCATTGGGTTTTGGCGGCGGCCAAATAGATGCTTTTACCAGTACAGACGGAATTACTTGGACTTCCGTAGCTACAAACATAGCTCCAAGGATTCCATCTACGTGGAACGCGTCATCCATCCATAACATGCACGTTATCAAGGAAAGTGCTGGAAACTGGAAGATGATAATTGAAGCTGCTCAGTCTGGTGCTGCGTATGCACTAGGGTTATATACTAGTACAGATGGGCTTTCGTGGACTCAATACGGAAGCAATCCTGTTTTATCAGGATTAAGCCAAGGTGGTCCTTGGATTAAAAAAATAGGCTCTACTTACGTTATGTGGTGCCATACAGGAAACTCACTATCTATACTACCCTCGCAAATAGGGAAGTACACATCTAATGATCTAATAACGTGGACGTACAAAGGAACTGTTCTTTCGAGAGTAGAAACCGACGAGGGGCCAAATACTTTATATGGACAAAACGCAGACCCATTTCTGATCCAAGTTGACTCCTCAACTTATATTTTTTATGCTGCGAGTACAGATGGTTCAACCTCGTCTGGCCGCCAAAAAATAAAACTAGCCATAATTCCAAAAACGTTGTATGAATTAGCCACAGTGCAGGATGTTGATAAAGGAATTGTATCGAAACCCACTCCAAGCGCAAGTACAGCTACGCAATGGACGAATGTCACTGGGGGAATAAACTACAGCGGAGGAAGTGTTGGAATTGGCACAACCCCTGCTTCTGGAATTTTATTGGATATATTAGCAAGCACTAATGCAGCCAGAAGTGTGCGTATTAAAAACACAAGCACAGGAGCAACTGGATTAGCTAATTTTATAGCTGGGAATAGCAACTCATTTGATATTACATCCTTTGGTATGACTAGCACTGGGTACACGCCATATGGGGCTTTAGGGGCTAGTAACAGCCACGTTTATTCGACGAAAACCTTTGTGTTGATGGTAGATGATGCGGCAGGTTCGATTAAATTTGCGACCGGCGGCCCGGCTGAGCGCATGCGGATAAAAGAAAACGGTGTAATAAATATAGCTGGGTTATCAGGTAATGGTTCAGGATTTGTTTCGGTAAATAACAGTGGAGATTTAGGATTTGGAAGCTTGCCTAATACTATTCTAAACCAAACCGCTGTGCAATCCGGTGCAAACTACAATATATCTGGGTATGGACGGGTAGGTGCCGGATTGTTTTTAACCGCAAATATTGCTTCTCCTGGTACATACAATGGCGGTATTTTAGACCATGTTATTGCCACTCAAAATACCAGATTCCATAGTTACGGCAGTGGATCGGTAGTTGGAAAGCTTCAGTTTTCTGGATACCTGCAAAACGGAACAGGACAAATTGATTATTTGAAATTTGAATCGGGATCAGGCTTATTTCCCGCTTCACAACATCTTAACTGGGGCACGATTGCGGGTAGTGGCGGATATGGGATAAGAGATAACTCAGGTACAATTGAGGTAAAAAATAGTGGTGGGGAATGGTACCCATCTATTAGTGGATTAAAAGGTTCAGCAACCCTCGATTTTCCAGATACAGTATCAGGATCAAGTTCATCACTTACAATTACGGTAACAGGAGCAGCAACGACAGATAGAGGCGTCGCTATTCAGCGGGATAATGCTAGTATCGGAGGCACGTTTTACGAAGCAGTAATTACAGGAGCAAATACAGTAACCGTGTATTTTCATAATTTCTCTGGAAGTAACCAGAATCCTGCATCAGGTACATTCCGTGCAACTGTTATAAAACAATGAACATCTCCCACACCCCGAGTTCCTTTTACTCCTTCCCTGATCGTGTAATCACCCCGTTACGAAGAGCAGGGAATAAGAAGCTCCGAATCCTTATGCGATTCAATGAGCAAAGCCGATACAAGCGGCCAGAGGCAGAAAAGGATATTCTCAAGGCTACAGGGGTAAGCTTTGGCCCCATACGGGACGCCAGGCAAAATTCTGTCATGGTAGGGTATCGCTACATTGAAGAGTTGGATTATTGGGAAGCTGGGCCATACTACCACGATACCACAGGGAAGGCTTATAACCCCGACTTTGTAGAGTACCTTCAGATGATTCGGGTTAGATTAGGGGAGACCGTGATCACTGATATAAACTGGGAGAATCCCAAACCTGTATTCACCATTCAAGCATACGACTTTAATAGGGGGAAACAAGTGGTTCAACCCATCACCTTTCGGTGCACAGGAGTCGAAGCCACAACTCAAAATCGTCTAATTTCGTCCTACGCAGGGGGTAGTTCCCGCATACAAACGCCGTTTTCGTACACACGCGAAATCGAGACCAAATGATCCCGTTGAAATCAAGTATTACCGATTTACTCCAAGAGCACAACCAGAAGCTATGGCTAGGCTCTAGTTTACTCATGCAAATCCTCGGCTTTTTTGCAGACAATGCGGTAGCCATGATCAGTATCCTGGCTGGATCTATTGTCCCTTTAATCATGAGTATTCGCAGCCAGCGCCAAAAACAAAGGTTTGAGGAACTTAAGTTCGAGCAAGAACTCGGTCACAAAAAACGGATGGACGACATCGAATACGAAAAAGCATTAATTGATCTTAATAATAAGAAAGCATGAAACGCGAAAATGTGATGTTTCGGATTTTGCTGTTGTTGAGTTTCGCTGTTTTTGTCAATATTGGGTCGGGGCAAAGTCCTGGCTTCAAACGAGAGCTAAATCAGGAGCGTCAGGAGCAAAAGCAACTGCTCAAAGAAGGATACGACATTGTACTTGACCCCATTGAGCAGGTGCCAGTCGATCCAGCTACCTACAAAATTGCTCCAACCTACTCCGGTAACTGGGGAAATGAATACCTGGGGATTACCGAACTATACAATGCCATCAAGACCAAGGCTACCAAGAAAGTGGTAGTTTATGTATTTGATACAGCGGGGGAATTAACTCACCCCGCACTTAAGTCCGCAGCATGGAATGAAAGAGGTCGTATCTATACCTCCGAATCCAGTAAAGCCGACGGGAATGGTCATGGTACCCACTGCGCAGGGATCATTGGCGGAATTGATGCGAGCGTTCCAATTGGAATTGCCCGGGGGCTTGTCGAAAAAGGGCTATTGAAGATTGTCCCGATTAAGGTTTTGACTAATCAAGGCTCTGGAAGCTTTACCTGGGTGGTCAACGCTGTCAAAGACGTCAACATCGAAGCAGTTCAATTGATCCAACAAGGATGGGCTGTGGTGTACAGCTTTAGTCTTGGAGGCAATGTTCCCAACGGTTTACCTGATCTTGAAACGGTATTCAAGTATGCTCGGGATCAAGGAGTATTTATTGCCGCTGCCGCCGGTAATACGGGTTCAGAAGGGGTAAACTACCCAGGTTCCAGCCCCAACGCTACAGCAGTAGCCGCCCTCGAGCGAGTAGATGAGACTAACGCCCGTAGAGCCTACTATTCCACAACAGGGGCTCAGGTTTATTGTGCAGCACCTGGTAGCAATATCTTATCTACCTACCTCAACGGGACGCTTCGGGAACTGAGTGGAACAAGTATGGCAACGCCACATGTAGCAGGAATTGCCGCAATCCTATTGAGTTGCAATCCAAATTCGACGGGGAATGCAGTAGTCGCCCATATGTCCAAATACAGCATTGATCTCCCGCCTACTGGCAGAGACAAGGAAACTGGATTTGGAGCTGTGCGTATCCCTCAACTATTAAACAATCCGATTGGAGGTACCAATCCACCTCCTCCTCCACCAACCGATCCACCTGTTCCAATTGACCCGGTAAAGCCAGCTATTTGGACTGCCAGTATCGGGCTACCTCCTGGTGATATTTTTTACCAGGTCTGGAAAACGGAAGGGCAAACGAAATCCCAGGCACTGAAAGTCAAAATCCTTCGGATTGAGGTTCGGTCAAAGTTATACGGAGAACCTTTGTACGACAAAGTTCAATTGGCCATAGCCCAGTACTTTCAGAATAGCATGATGGTCGTTCGCAATACTGACGATTATGTTACGACTACCGCATGGGTATCTGTTTTCTTGGAATACTTTGTCAATGATAAACTCAAGGCAGATGGCATCACTATCAAGGTGATGGACATTGACGGGGAGGATATTATGTCGAGATACTGTTCACATCGTAATGTGGTGCGTCCGACTACACTAAGCATTGGAGAAAGTCCTACGATTGTAAGTGTGAGTAATTTTTTGCGCAATAAACTACTTAAAAAAGCTAAAAATGAGCAAAGAAAAGGTAGTCGTAATTAACGACTTTTGGGCTACGGTAGGGAGGCTGACGCTCAATTTTGCAGAACCAAGGGTTGAAGAGGCATTGCCCGATGGCAGTCTTCCCGAAGAGTTCTTTTTGTCCACTATGCCTCCGGCTCGCCAAACGTTGATTGTCCTTAATGACAAGGATCCAGCTAACGCAGAACAAATGCGGCAGGTTTGGATCGAAGACTGGTTCCGCACCAAGCTCCGCCCAATCCTGAAAAAACGTGCGGATGCATTGGTTGAAAAAGCCAAGAACAAAGATATCCGCGCAGTGGCTATGGCCTTTGTTGCCATCTTGAATGACATTCTTGGTGTGATCAGCGACGACATTGACGGTGATGCAGAACAGATTGAAGCTTACTTTGCCGAATATCTGAAGGACGAAGCATTTAGAGACCTGGTGATTGAAAACGTTGTTGTAGCGTTTTTACGCTTCCTGAAAGCGGACGAAGGCGTAGTTTCCTTGTTCCGCGAAATCTTCCTTGAACTCTGGAAAGCTTACGTTGGAGGCACGGCGTTTACGCTTACCCTCAACGAGTTGGTCGCCAGGGCTCAACATTAACGAGACCTTTTTTAGACGATGTTTATAAATAGGAGGAGGGGGAGCGATTCTCCTCCTTTAATTTTTTAAGGCCATGACTATTAATGACATCCATCGATACATCCTATTTGAGATTGATAAAGCCAGCAGGGGCTACATCAATCACGAAGCGATTGACGACGTGCTGGATCATGCTCAAATGGATGAGTTCGCCCATCTACTGCCGAGTTATGGCCAAAATCAAAAGGTTCATGATGATTTAGAGCCATTCAAAAAAATAGTGTCTTACACTGCTGATAATTACGCAGCCCTGGGGGATTTAAAGACGGGTCCTGATGGAGTAGTGGTATTGCCTTCAGATTACCTCCATCTTATCCACATTAGAACTGCTACCAAACGGATTGAGGTTGTAAATGACAATGAGGTAGGGGATCGCCTTGATTCTGTGATCATCACCGAGCCATTTATTTACCGAAATGGGGTAGGGGGTACCATTGAAGCAGTGACTTACACCACTCCAAGCTTAAAGTTGCATCCTGCCCAGGGAACAGCTTTGACAATAACGTACTTGTGTCGTCCGCCTAAACCAGTCTTTGCCTATTCCATACAAAATCGGGCTACCGTATGGAACCAAGCTGGATCCACGGAATTAGCATGGAATGATGAAGCGGTGCGGCGAATCATTATCCGGGCCCTGGCTGATCTTGGCATTCATCTCCAGGCTGGAGATATTGCTCAATTTATGACTGCTAAAACTGCGATGCCATGACCACATTGAAAATGCTTGGAGAGGAGGTGTTGCGGCAGTTTAGCCGGTACAATCCAAATAGTGACCGAAAACTCCACGAACAAGAGGTGCGACTGTATTGTATTCAAGCCCTCAATCAACTCCTCAAAACCGAATACTATTCACTGCACAATAAGCTTGGGGATGGCGTTCCTCCCCATGCAGTGATTGCAACTTACGAAGTGGATGTGGTTCCAGCTACCAATCCCCCGAAAACCCTGGAATGTACTTCAGCATTGGCAGAGGGGTTTTATCAATACTGGGCAGATGGTGGCGGATTAGCATGGTCAACACCGGATGATGAATTTTGGTTAGCTCCAGGCATTCCCGATGTCGTAATGATGATATCGTATGTTGGAGACTACGATTTTCAGATCGTCGTATCAAATATTCAATGGCCAGATGGGATTGATCCAGAAGATATTGAGACTTACTTAAATGGCCGGGTAAATTCCAGCTTCTTTGAGTTTGTCGGAGCTCCAATCCCAAATAAGTTTCTTAAGCAAGCTTGTTCTGCGTTTGTGGTTACAGCTACCACAATCACCTTCACCTACAACTACTTCGATGCGCTACGAGATGCAAGCTCATACCTACTGACTAAGATCAGGGAGACAGCAGATACATTTGCTGACTATATCCAAAACGAACAATTTGAGATTGTCAAGGAAATCGCAAGCCTGACTAGGATCTCTAACTGCAAAGAGGCATTCCGAAGCGACAACGTAGACGCCATTGCGTTTTTGCCTGCTCACCCAATCAATGTCCACAATGGTATGGGTGTTTGGCGCGTGTACAATATCTCTGACCCTAATAACCCCTACATCCCCCTCCCTTCCCAACAAGGATCAATGGCTTACAATATCAGTCATAATGGCTTGAAGTCATACCTTCAGTATCGAATCTGTTATGAATGGATGGGGCAAAATACGATCAGGTTCAATAAGCCAGCGACATCCCTCCCCAATAGAGTTGGGATACAATTATTGGTAGTTGATCCCGCGCAAATAGATGATATGGAGCCACTGCCAATTCCTGCGGATATGGAAATTCAAGTAATAACTGCGGTTTTGCAAATGGTTGGGGCCTTACCTGCTCCAGACCTGGTGCAAGACCACAACCCAAATCCTAAAGCATGAGCACGATTGATTCCATAACCAGATCGGTTCTTTTTGATATGGGCTTGAGTATGCACTACTACGTGTACGCACTCAATCACGGGCTTACTTGTCTCCATGAGATTCACCAGGATACACTACAGGTCACGAAAAAGACCAGGCTTACTGTAAATGCTTTTAGCGAGATCACTCTCCCTACTGACTTTGAGAATGTAGTGGGCGTCTATGCGGAGATGAGTCAGTACTTGATTCCTTATTTGATCAACCCAATATTGACCTCCCTCCCAAATCTTGACGGGACTACACAAATTCCCTACACACCTCCGCCCAACACGGAAATCGAGGAGACCAACTGGGGTTTGGCGTACTACTACAACGACAACGGAGAGTTCCTCGGGCGAAACTTTGGAGGCAAAGGTAGTCGCGGTGGTGGGTTCAATGTGATTCGCGAGCGCAACGTCATTTTCCTGGGCAACCTAACCCCTGCAGGTACTGTGATTGTGTTGGAATATCTGACAAAGGCTCAGGCTACCACATCAGGTGACCCCATTACAAGCTACGAGTATTGGATCAACGACTACGCGGTAGAGACGATCCGGGCTTATATTACCTGGAAGATGAGTCGAACCAGTAACAGATTGGTCGTTCAAAATCTGCAACAAGCCTACAACAACGCTCATCGAATCTTGCGGGGCCGTATGAACAAATTGGATGGCACTGCTATCAAGGATATTATCACCATGAAACGCCGATTTGCGCCAAAATAATGGAAGTAGAACTGAAGCATTTTGGAGGAGGGTTGAATACCGATGATGCTGCTTGGATGATTCCTGAGCAAGATTTCGTCAACGGGTACAACGTTTCATTCGTCGGCACTAAAGACAACGGTAGTGCCAGGGCTTGTTTTGGCATGTCGTCCATTGCCAATCAAGGCACAAGATACCGATGCGTAGGGTCTTATGGCGACAGTGGAGCTCGCAGGATTTTTTACTTTCTTAAACATAACCTTGGTGATCATCAAATCAGGGTTAACTACGTAGATACTGGACTAGATCGGTTGGTGTTGTCGAGTTCACAGGTAGCTGGAGGGTTTGGCCTTGCAGATACCATAACCGGGATCGCCGTAGTCGGAGGTATCCTATACTGGAGTGATGGGGTAAACGAACCTCGGCGACTAAATATTGACAGAGTTTTAGCTGGCCAGTACACAGGCTTGGTATCGCAGGATATTTTACTCATGCGCAGGCCTCCGCTAATCCCGGTGGGCGTTGCTTTTGTCAAATCCAATGAATTCCCTGAAATCCCCGACCAGGTCACTAACTTACTTCGCAATC
>JACCDR010942011.1_pt1 | contig 55133 bp, 73 predicted proteins | sample 7446431 | NCBI WGS metagenome assembly JACCDR01 (sample SAMN15323443, study PRJNA562643) | freshwater metagenome | isolation source: river surface water | place: USA:Blue River Watershed | collected 2017-08-17 | reverse complement strand
GTCTGGGACCCCCGGCGACCATCGTTTTTGACCCTCCCCCTACCCAGCGCAAGCGGTCGCCTCGCCGCGTGGCTCGCTGCCTGCTGCACGCTGGTTGACAATCGCGGGAACGTAGACGCTGAGTACTGCGCGTGCGTCTAATCGCATTATGCTGGCTCGCAGCGAATGAGTCATTCACTCGGTGTCGGACCAGTCACAGTCACCACATTCAAAGGCAGTTCCAATGCAGCCGCCGCCAGCCTCAGGTGGATCATCCCACCAGCCGCATTCCCACACAAGCTTGCCGCACTCCGGGCAGACTCGATCGCTCTCGCGCCATTGATCTTCCCATGATGGTTGACCATCTGGCATTGCACTTCGCTCTGAAGTTTTGTCGAGATCAGATTGTTGATTGCTCATGCTGGCACCGATGCTCCACAGTTGGCAGCGGCCAGTGCCTTGGCCACATGAGGACAGACCGAGTTGCCGATGCGTGCTACCTGGCTGGTCTTGGTACCAGTGAGCACATACGTGTCTGGAAAGCCTTGAGCTCGGGCGAGTTCTCTTGGCGTGAGCATTCGCATTCCGATATCAACCAGCACATACGGTTCACCTGACACCTGAACGACGACCAGACCGAATCGATCCTTGCCAGTGATCGTGTACAGTGGTTCGGTGACATGCTGGCCGATGGCTGTGCCGAAGTAGCGAATCAGAAATGAGTAAACCAGCGCTGCATGATTGTTGCTGGTGACGGTTCGCAGTGGCTCGTCAACGGACGTCCATTGCTTCTCGCCATGGTTCATGTGCACTAGGTTCGCAGCCACAATCTGATTCTGACAGCCTTTGCCAGTGGTAGTCGGCAGCGGTGTTTGTGCCGGTACTCCTACCATGCCACCAAAATGCTTAACGATAAAAGCAGAGACCAACGCAAAATTGTTGCTGCCAGTGTTGGTGCCCATTGGCTTATGCAGATCTTTTAGACCATCACCCCAACGACCGTCGGCACCATGGGCCGCTTCTATGAGGATTGGTGTCACCAGACCGATTGGGACGCTGCCGCCAGGTCGCTTGACATAGCTGTTCGCAGTTACTGTCGGCATTGGTTCGTCAATTGGCTGACCATCACTGCCTGTTCGAAACTTGGTCAGGATCGGTGTTACCAACCCCAGCTCGCCGCGTTTGGCAGTCGTGATCGTCGGCAACGGTTCATCCATGCCAGGCGTTCGACGATTGCCGGCGTGAGTCATTGGCACGATAAACGGTTCTGCCGATTCCAGCACGTAACGTTTGATGCCCATAGCGATGCGTCGCATGGTCGCCTCTTTCAGTGGCTTCTTGCGATCGAAGATGGAAGGGCAAGGGACGTCCCATTCGATGCACTCAGCTGCCGTCCGCCAGGGTGTCAGTCGACTGAAGAGTGGTGTATCGTCGAGTTTCTTTGGATCGCCATGTGTTGGTTCCGGCCAGGTGATTGGCTGACCGTCGCGACGAGCGATTACGAATAACCGTCGGCGATGCGTTGGCGCCCCAAAGTCGGCCGCATTGAGAACCTTCCATTCGACCTTGTAGCCTTGCGATCGTAGCTGGCCGATCCAGCGTTTGAATGTCAGGCCTTTGCGTTTTGGATCCGGAAACTGTTCTTCGAGCTGTTTCAAACGCGGAGCGTTGCATCGAGGGCAGCGAATGTGTACCCGGGCGAGCTTGGCTTGTCCTTCGGTACCTTTCCAGTCGCACTGGCGGCAAGCGTAGCGCGGAACCAGCGGGCCCCATTCTTCGAACTCACGAACGTTCTCGAGGATGATCACGCGTGGCTTGATTTCTTTTGCCCAGCGGCAGACGATCCAAGCGAGCGATCGGATTTCTTTTTTGACTGGTTGGGCGCCCTTTGATCGGCTGAAATGCCGACAATCCGGACTAGCCCAAAGCAGTCCAACTTTTTTGCCGCGAGTGAGCTCAGCCAGGCGAGCTTTCCAAACATCTTCGCGAACATGCTTGGTGGATGGGTGATTCGCTTCGTGCATGGCCAGCGCGGCTTCATCGTGGTTGATGGCGATGTCGGGCGCTCGACCGAGAGCCCAAGCGATACCGAGTGATGCACCGCCGCCGCCGGCGAAGGAATCCACTATCAATTCAGGTTTCATTTGACAGCTACAGATAGAAAACAGCCACCAGCGGTTGCATCCAACTTGTAGCGACAAGGATCAGATCGCTAGAGTTGCCCGCTGGTGACTGGTTGATTTGCCAGATAGATCAAGTTGGATGCGAAATTGCTTTCGGATTCCCAAGGTCTTGACCCTATCGCACGAATGTCTTACATTGAAAGAGTGGCTTCGGGAAATATGTGTTTTAGGGCAAGTGCTATGAGATCAGATATTCAATTGGTCATACTCAAATTGTTGGTTGAGAATGGCGATATGTACGGGCTGGAATTGGTCGCGAAGTCTAATGGGGTGCTCAAAAAAGGCACCATTTATGTGACTCTCGATCGATTAGAAACGTCAGGAATGATTGAGTCAAAAATGAAGGAGCCGCCCAGAGGCTCGCAGGGCCCAGCTCGGCGTATCTACAAAGTTACGGGATTAGGACAACGTACGCTGAAACAAGCCCTTAACGCTCGTTCAGCACTGGATTCAATTTTGGGTCTCGGAGGATGTTAAATGAAAAGGCGTCGACGGTTCATGTGGCGATCATTAACAAACAGGCGAGCTCGCAATCTAGTCAAGTTGCGCAAACTCTTAAGGCAAAGAGTTTTCCTGCCATCGACACTCGTCTATCTGGCAGCAGGCTTGATTGCATATTTGCTAGAGTTCCAATGGGTATCGATGGTCCTGCTTTCGACTGCTGGCATGGCAGTTCTTGCCTACCTTCAATTGCTGTCGATCGAACATAGAAGCAAAATTCAGTTGCCACCTGGAACTCTGTTACGCCATTTGCTTCAAGTTATCTATCCGAAACAAGTGTACGAACGAATCTTTGGCCAATGCTTTTCCGACATGGAGTTCGAATACATCGAAGCTTTGTCAAAAAAAAGTGCATTTTGGGCCCGATGGGTTGCAATTCGATGGTACTTAATCATCGCGTTGGTCGCAGCCAAGCATTTTTATGAGTCTATCATCGGCAATGTGTTTTTCCGCATTACTAAGTGAACCTCTCGGGCAATTCCTTCAGTCGTTCAATCACTGCCTTGTGAATCTGGCTGATGCGAGATTCTTTGACTCCCATCGCCGCAGCGATCTGGTGCATGTGAGCCGCGCGGAAGTACAACAGATAGATGATTGTTCGCTCTTCGATCGAGAAACCTTTCATGATCTCGTCGAGGTTGTCGTCAGAGTGAAGAGCAGCTTTGGCTGTTCTTTTGTCGCCCAGGTGATCAGCCAGCGTGGCGTCATGACGATCGCCAGCGTACTTTTTGGCATAGATACTTCGAAGTTTTCCGCCTAGCGACAGCCAGTATTGATCGGTTGACCATCCAAGTCGCTCGCAGACTTCTTCTGGTGACGGCGTTCTGTGCAACTCGGCCAGCAATTCAGATTCAGCGGCCATTCGTTGCTTGACCCAAGTGCGAGACATTCTGCTCAAATGATCGTTATCGCGCATTGCATCCATTATTTCGCCTTTGATTCGATACGCAGCGAACGTCATAAATTTGATGCTGCGATCCGGATCGAATTTGCGGACCGCATCGAGCAGTCCGTACGCAGCTGACGACCGAATGTGGTGCGGATCCTGGCCGGGATGGTTCCTAATCGTCTTCTCGGCGATGCGCTGCGACCAATCAAAAAACAGACGGCAGATGGCCTCGGTGCCTTCTGCCGTGTCTCTGGTCGACCAATCGATTTCTTGTTGCTGGGCCTTGTCCATGGCTTAGCCTGGCTCATTCTCGTTGGGGAAGTACTTGCGATACTGTTCCCAACCACGTAGCGGACCACTAACATGCTTTGGATTGGGATCAGCAAACGCTACATGTTCATGAGGCGACCAGTGACCGAATCCACTGCCCTGACATAGTCGATCGAACAGCTCGAGATCCTTCTCCTGGTCTCGTTTGCCTTCGTGCGTCAAATAGCTGACACGAGCACACCTGGCAGTTGAAATTCGACACAGTCGATCGACTGGTCCTGACTCAGTTGGTCGCTCATCGTCTTGAATGAATGGCAGATGCAGCTGACGTTCGACTGGTGTGCTCGCCGCCATCGCATCACGAATCATGCACGCGATCTTTTGAAAGTGAACCTCTGCATCTGGATGGCAGCGCAGCCGGAAGAAGTTCTTCCACTCAGTGGCCGTCATCACAACAGTGATCCACATCCATGGTTCGACCATGCGATTTGGAATCGACTTGTGTACCTTAATCTGCTTCTCTTCGTCAGTCAGGTTGCCAAGCCCCATTCGCTCGTAAGTGCGACCGATGTTCGCCAGCATGTCAGCATGGCGCAATGCATGATCACGAGCATTCAGCCAGATCTGCTCAGCCAACTTGCGAAACTTCTCTGGTATCTCGTCGCCAGTCTGCATGCCCGATTGTTCCATGCCCCACTTGATTGGAATGACGGGATGCTCGCTTACCATCTCACTCATCTTCGGCCAGGGAATCGCTCGACTGCTGGCCGCGTTACGAGCTCGATCGCGATGCGTCATGATCTCGCTGTGAATAAAGCGAGGGTAAGTGCCTGTGATGGTTGTCAATCGCTTGCCCGCTGGGCTGATACTGTCTTCAATGACTTTGACTTCGAAGTTCACGGTTTAATTTCCTTAACCTGTTTGAGATCGATTGGTTCCAGTAGAGAAACCGACCGAGCGTTTGCTTCTTGGATTTGAATCGCTCGATCGATTGCGTCGCGTGCCTCGCGCAGATCCTGCAGGCAATCGCCCTTGCCGCGGATTCCACTGCAAAGCAGCTTCTTGACTGCGTGCTGCCTGGCTGGGCAGCTCACATTGAAAGCGATGAGTACCGCGTAGACGTCGGCACGGCCGTCGACCAGGTGCCGCATCTCTCGTAGGTACTTGGATCCAGATTGGTTGAATTGATTGCTCACGATGGCCAACCGCCCCAGTTGTTACGAGTTACTTGCCAGTTGCTGGATTGCTCATACGCGCCTCGCATGCTGACCGTTTTGGGATATCGCACGTCATTAAGGAAAACCATTGCATCCTCGTGATGCTGCAAGTTTTGTTTGCAGGTTTTGACTGCTGCTTCTTCATCCCTAATCGCAGCTCGCAGTTGGCCAGCAATAAATGAAACAGCTTGCCGGTTCTTGCTCTGTTCGTTGTTCTTGTTGAACATGGTCAAGCGAACGTTGAAGTCTTTGGCCGCGCGATCATGTTGAGCAATCATGCTCTTGATCTTGGTCCGCTCGCAGTCGATCTGATCTTGCATCCAGCGGATAGGATCGTCAGGCATCTGCTGTTGCAAGAAACATTGATCGACCAACTCAGCAATGATCTGCCTAACTGGATCGATCGGTTTATCTGACTCGGCACAGCCCGTTTCGTCGTACACTCGACGCTTCTCGGCATCAGTCAGCACGGTACCAGCCAGCGACACCATCTTGAATTCGTCGATGTCGCCGCCGTGGTCAGGATGAGTTTCACGAGCCCGTTCGCGATAGGCTCGCTTGATCTCGTCGTCAGTTGCGTCGGGTGAGACACCGAGCGTGTCGTAAAGGTCTTTTTCTTCGCTCATGATGGCTGCCTAGCTCAGTGGGTCGTGGCCTTCGAGCAGATCGACGATCAACTCGCGAATCTTTGGCTCAGGTGGAAAGTAGTTTGGCCCCTTGAGGAACTTGCCGTTGTCGTCGTACTTAGCCGAGCCATCTGGCTGCAGCTTGCTCATGTTCGACTGCATGACGATCGACATGATCGCTGCCGGCGGCAAACCGAACTTGCGCATCTCGCTGACGCAGTAGACGACGATGTCGGCCAGAAGGTCAGCCACTGCCGTGAGGATCTCAACAGGCAGTGCTTGTCTGTATTCATCAGGACCAACGTCTGGTTCATGAAAGAGTCGGTTAGCCATCCCGATGATTAATTCAATCTCGTTCAGCTCACCCTGCAGCGTCTTTTTGAATCCGTGCAAACGAGTGAACGCGTTCACCGTATGCTGCGTACCATCCGCCTTGTTATCAACGAACGTCAGCGTCGGCACCGTCGACACCTGCAGGCGATACATCTGGTTCATGATCTCGATCGAGCGAACAAAGCTTTCATGATCTCGATCGAGGAAGAGCTCGCGAACCGTCTGCGGCAGGTCAGCCACAGGAAAGACGTGGAAGTATTGAACGTCTGGCAAGTCGTCTTGCCAACCGCTCACCAGGCTAGCCGCGCTGTAGTATTCGACCGGCGTGTCGTAATCAGGATCGTCGATACTCCAACCCTTCTCAGTTTTCTCGACTTGTGGATCGTGAGTCACCAGCAGATCGGCCGCGAACGCATACGCTTCGCCTTCAGTGCGAAACAGCATGACGCAATGGCTTGGGAACTTCTCACCAAGCGTGTCGATGGTAGAAACGAGAGCGAACATAGACATAGTTGTGTGCACCTAGCCATAGGAAAAACAGCCACCGATGGATGCACACAACTGCGGTCGATTAGGGCCGACGTTCAGAAGTTTCCATCGGTGGCGTGTACAGAAAATGATTCAGTTAGAAACAGTCAGTTGGTTAGCGAGTTGTGTGCAACTGAGTCTTTCGGACGCGGCATTGATTTGCTACGTTACATGTGCACACAACAAGAAAGGAATAGCTTTGAGAGTCTTCGTTAGTTCGACTTGTTACGACCTGCTAGACGTACGCGCTGAGCTTGCGCAGCTACTTGTGTCAATTGGCATAGTACCAGTACTATCTGATGACAAACTCTCAGATTTTAAAGTGCCGCTTGACCTGCATTCAATTCAAGCTTGCCTTGTAAACATTGAAAGCTGCGATGCAGTCATACTTCTACTAGACCAGCGTTACGGTCCAAGCCTTGAAAAAACGGGTGTGTCTTCAGTGTCGGCGACACACGAAGAATATCGGCATGCAGTAAAGTGCAAAAAGCCTATTTATGTGTATGTTCGCGACAAGACTGTTGCGGATCACCGGATATGGGAGCAAAACAAAGAGCGAGAAAATCTAAAGCTAACTTGGGTAAAGAATCCAGCGGACTGGAAACTTTTCGATTTGCTAAGCGAGCATGCCAAACTGACAAAAGACTTAACTCGATCAAACTGGTTCACTAGCTTTTCAACATCAGTCGATTTGAAAGCTGCGGTCAGTAAATCGTTCGAAGCGGATCTGCTCAAGCATCGCATTGTCGAGTTAATAAACAACAATAGATTTCCTATCGTTTCCGCCGCGGCAAACGTAGAAACCAATCAGAGAATGCGTGCACATCCTAGATATAGTGCCCAGATTGATTTTAAAAACAGCGGAGGCGCTCCTGCGTTCAATCTTCGCCTGAAATGGGCCGACGAAGAAGAATGGTCGCTGGGCAAGCTTCTATCAGTGGGCGAGTCGGTCCCAATCTGCCTAAGCAAAGAAATATCATACGATGTAGCGCAAACAGCGATGATTGACGTATGTTACGAAGCAGCGATCGGAGTGAAAATGATTGAACAATACGAGTTGACTACATTATTTCAGAGGCATGACTTTCGCTTTGGCGTACGCCAGCTTTCCAAAGAGTATGCTCGCATTCCGCCTCTTGAAGTTGAATTATCATAATATCACTCACCGCGTCGAGTCTTTTTGCCGTGGCACTCATCACACAGCGACTGCAGATTCTTCAGGTCTAACTTTAACTCGGGATGCGAGTGGCGCGGCTTGATGTGGTCGACCTGGCTGGCCGGTACCGAAATCTTTACTCCACTTCGTTCGCACTCTTCACACCAGGGAGTCATCGACAGCTTGAGCTTGCGCAATCGCAGCCAGGCTGCCGAATTCAAGAACCTCTTAGACTCGTGCGCGGAAGGTGACGTGTGATAACTGGTCGATCGAGTGTGCAGCGGGCAGCGGTGACTAGTGGTCAGCACCTTGCAGCCAGGGAACGAACACAGCTTTTCACGTTTCATTAATCTTGCATGCTGCTGGTGGGTCACTTGGTTCGAATAGCTCACAGCCACTGCAGCAGCGATAGTTGACTGACTGCATCAACTGAACCGGCGATCCATCTTTGAATTGGATCTCGACCAAACCATCAATTGGATGACGTTCGCCGCAGTACTGGCCGAGCTTGCATTGATACACCGCGCCACATTGACAGGTAGCATTGCCGACTTCGTCACCACGATGCTTGCAGATAGAAGCCAGCAAACCACAAAGACACTTGACCGGCGATCGATACTTGCGACCGCAGCTACACTGGTGAATCACACCACCCATGTCAAATTCGCCGTAAAGTTGCGAAAATCAAAAGCGCCGTTATTCTCATTGCTTCCAAAAGTCCTGGTTCTTTCATAGTAAGAACCAGTTGGGCATCCAGATGGATAAGCGTAGCTAACACGTTGGCTAGATATCTGTTGCGGTATTTCGGATCGATAGCAGATTAAAGTGACATCGACCCAAAATTCACTTCCTACTACTCCGTAGGCCGCACTAATACCCCAATTAAATACGCTATTGGGAGTGAGTCCGCCGCCGCCAAGATACCGATAGCCCCAAAGCCCTTGAAATGAGCTGCATTGAGTAGTCGCGAAACCAAAACTGGCAAAATTATTGACGTTATTGGCGGGCTCTGAGTGCTGTTGAACTGTAAGTTCGGGGTTAATAATGTACGTCATCCCGTTGTACCATGTTTCATCCACTGGCGAGCTGGGGCAACCGGCGGTACATGGTCCCGGCGGTGCAAAGTTCATTGCGACGTCGGCAAACTCAATGTAGAGCGTACCCCAAGGAACACCGCCACATCGACAGACTCTGTTGTCGCAGCAATCGGCTGATCCACATTTGCCAGCAGCCCGTTGTTTTGGCATCTTTAACAATCTTCCCAGTTGGCCAGTAGCGCACCGCCATGCATTGTCGGGAGTATGTATTTGCTGCCGCCAACGTCAGCTGTTGAACTCATATTGCCAACCGGAACGTTGAAGCCGGCACTTGTCAAAGTGCGAGTGGATCCGGTACCAGCCAGATAGAACACAGCACAGCTCACAAACGTCACGGTATTGCCAACTCGTTTAGCGATTCCGCCAGATGGCGATTGAATAATGAAACCGTTGGCGAGTTGGCTGGGCAAACCGTTAGGCGATCGACCAACGCCACCTAGCGACTGCAGCAGCTCGGCCGCATCCTGTTTATTGAAACCATAGACATGCTTGTCTTCGCCAGCCATAGATACCGCCTAAAGTAAACGACTACCGACGAGCAATAACGATCGAGAGCGTGCTGGTGCCTGACGTTGTGCGTGCACGAACCTGAGTTGCTGCTGACTTGAATTCGATCTGCGTTGTAGCACCAGGGGAGATTTCGCCAGCAACAGCGATCGCACCGCTACCGTTATCCGGTCCCCACTCGATTGTGTTGGTACCGTCGTTTCTCAGCTGTGCATGGCCAGGGCTGCTTATGGGCAGCGTCAGTGCGGTATCGGTGGTGGTGATGGCATGCGTGCTCTCGGCTATACCGACCGCAGCCTGGTCGAAGGTCTTGGCGATCTGGTTCGAAGGCCTGCGGCTGTTGCCGTTGACCACCATGATGCCAGTCGTAACGCTGATCTCGTTTGCCATTTGACTTACGGAATTCTTGTAAAGGAAGCGAATGAAACAGATGGCACCATGTCTAGCTCAACCGTTGCCAATGTCCGGCCAGAGATTGTCGCACCATTTTCATCGATGACTCGATCGCCAGTACTCGTCAATGGACCTTCGATCACCTGGCCGCGCACAACATACGGGAATCGATTGCCGCTGCTTTTGTAAAGAGAACCAACGCTCAATCGTTTATCGGTCCACTTCTTGAAATCGTAGGTCACGCGATAGATCGTCATCCGGCAACGGTAGCCAGCAAAGAAGCCAACGGTCGAATCCATCACGCGCATGAACCACGTCTTGGCTACGCGACTGCTACCTGCCGGCCAAGTGGCGTTATTGGTTACCTCATGACGACTCAAGATCATTTCGTCAGTCACAGACACCGGTTCCCACAGCGTAAACTCCCACGCGGGCAAATGTCGACGCCTTGGCATCTTGATTGCGAAAGGCATGTCGGCCGTGTTGACGCACGGGTTGCCACTCGCATCAGTGTCGGCAATCTCTTCTTTGGTTTCCCACATGGTTCTGCGAACTGGAACCCACAGCGTTGGATCACCTTGCTGCATTCCGCCGCTGGCCGCATCGTTGCTGTCAATGGCATTGGAAAACGTTAGCGTCACTCGCCACATCAATGCGTTGTCAAGATCTCGCTGTGCATCACCACCCTTGACCAGCATGCCGTTGATAATATCGATACCAATTTTGGGCAGACCTGGCGTGTTGAATAGCACGTCTGCGCGATCGATAAACTTACTCTCAGCCAGCACGTCGTAGTGCCAATCTTCTTCGCGATCGATCAATCCGTTGTTATAAGTACAACGGATGCCGCCTTCACGTTTTCCCTCTGGTGTTAATAGTGTTGGCATCGCGGACTAGTCTCTGGCTTTCTTCGGTGATGTCTCGGCCATCTTCTCGATTGCGGTCGTCTGCTTTTTCAACTCAATCAACTGCGTCTGATTCGCTAGCAACAATTTTTGAAGCTCTTTTACTTGCGGATCGGCTTTCTTGGTTGAACCATCAACCAATGCCTTCAGATCGTCCAGGTATTGAGCCGCCTCGGCACTGCCAACACCCATCGACCTGGCTTGTGTTGCATTGGGCTGAGCCATCAAGTTTTGCGGCAATGGATTCTGGCTGGCCAAGTCGTTTTGCATCTGCTTCTCGATAGCCATGCGTTCGCGCAGTGCAGTGGTCGCATCGATTGCGCCAACGTCTTGCAGCTTGGCCACGTCATCCAGTTGCTTTTTGAATCGATCGACCGCTGTCTGGTTCCGCTCCTTCATCGCCTCGCCAGCTTGCTTGTTCTCGGCTTCCAGCTTCTTTTGCTGGGCGATCAATTCATTCTGCTTCTCAAGAGCATCAATGCGTTCCAGTTCCTTTTGCACTTCGGCATCTAAGTACCCATACACACCTTTAATGTCGCCATAAGCAGCAAAGTCTTCAGTGGCTCGCTTCTTTGTAACGTCATCCATCAGTGAGGTTGCGCGTTCGAACTTCTTGCGATCGCCCTCACTGATCATCTGATCCTTAACGCCCAGTTCGATGCCAGGCAGCGAAGCCAGGCCTGAATCCTTCATGGCTGCCTTGCGTTCTTCTTCCTTCTTCAAAAACTCCGACACGCGATTCTGCGCGGCAACCTGCTTATCCATCGCAGCTTTCATCTTGGCGTTAGCAGCATCACCAGCGTTACCAGCTGCATCAAATGCCGCCTTAACATCGTCAATCGCAATCTTGGTTTGCTTCCACGGCGCGGCCATGTCCGAGACACTCTTGGCAAAGATCTCTGACATCGTGGCCTGCCACTTAGTCAGTGGCTTGAGTGCCTCACCAACATCGGCCTTGGCTTGCTCCCATGCAGCGCTGCTCTTGGCTTGAGCTCCGGCAGTCGTTTCGCCAATCTTCTCGAGCATGCCGTTGTATCGACCGCCCTCAGTTGTCGCTGTCTTGAACGCATTGCTCACCATCTCGACAGTGATCAACCCGTTTTCCATGTCTTTCTTCAAATCCGCCATCGACCGGCCAGTGGTGCGACTGATCTCGGCCAGAGGATTGAATCCCGCGTTGATCAACTGCAGCGTTTCCTGGCCCATCAGCCTGCCGGCGGCTGTCACCTGACCGAAGGCGAGTGCCATCATTTTGAATCGTTCGCTGTCGCCTCGACTGATCGTCGCGAGCTGCTTCAGTTTTTCCGATGTTGCCTCGGTCGACATGCCATAAGACATCATCGTTGCCGCGCCTTCGCTCATCACGCTGAAGGTCACGCCAGAGAGTGCCGACAATTGTTTCATCGATGCGATGATGGCCTGCGTCTTGCCGGCGGATCCAGTAAAGACATCGAACGCGGCCTGCGTCTTTTCTAGCGACGTGTAAACGCGGCTACTCTCGCTCGCGAAATCCCGCATCGCGTTAACGCCCTGAGCCATCTTGGCAACAGCCATGCCACCGATGAAGGCCTTAGCACCAAACGCGAACCCAGAGCCCATGCCACCGCTGCTGTTGTCAGGTGCATCACCCCGTTGGCCAGCACTGTAGAAATCCCTACCAACACCATCACTGCCAGGTGCGAAGGTACCGCGACTAGCAAATCCGGATCCAGCACGACGATCCCTGCGACCACCTCGCTGGTTATCGCCTGGCAGATTGACTGTTGCTCCACTACTGCCCATCGACCCGAACACGCGACTGTTGGCGAGCTCGGCCATGCGATCGGCCTTGTCTTGCTTGAATGCGGCCAATCGATTGCGAAGGGCAGCACGACCATCAACCTGCTGCTGATCGATGCCAGAGAACATGGCATCGCGGTTGCGCACGTAATCCTGGCCACGTTTACGATTGGCTGCGTCGCGAGTCTGTGCATCGGTCTGTCGAGTAGCCGACCGTTCCTTGATCTTGTCCGGCAGCTGCAGCAATTCAAGTCGCGACTTCTCGGCCTTGGTCAGCTTGCGTACTGCGGACTCTTCCTGGAGGTACTGCTTCTCAATCTGTTTGCTCAGCTCAACCTGGCGTTCAGCCACATGCGAATAACGCTTGGCCATCGCAGCCAGGTTATCGAGGCCTGTTTGGTAACGATCGAGCGGCGTTTTGGTATCTTCGGCTAGCTTCTTGGCTGCCGACATCTGCTGACGAGTCGACATGAGACCGCGAGTAAGTTCGCGGCCATCAAATCGAGTTTTATACGCCAGCTCGCCGATCATCACCATGTTGCATCATTCTCCTTTATTGGTTTTCGATGCTGATGCACTGCTGCAAAGATTCTCGCTGCCTGATCTTGATTGCGAGTTGGACTCTCACGAATCGCACGCTTGGCTTGTGCGACAGAGCAGCGTGTCAGCTCCACGATCATGCGGATACTGACACGCCGGCGATACAGTTCGATGATCCTGGTCGCCAACTCGCTCGAGTAAGGAACCTTGTTGCCCATCGCTAACTCCGGTAGCCGCACAGGCTGTTCATGATTGACGACAATCGCTGTTCGGCCTTAGCCTTTTTGGCTTCGACCTTGGCTGGATCTTCTGCTTTGCGTTTCACGCGCTTAGGCAGGAAATCACTTTCGCTCATCATTGGCGGCAGTGGCGGCGTCGGCTGTTTGGGATCGAGCGACTTGGCCCACAGGTACCAGCGAATCGCATTGTGCATCTCGGCAGCCAGCAGTGCCGTGCGACGCTTCTCTTGTCCCCAGCCTTCGAGCCTGGCTAGCGCCTCGGCCTGTCGCAGTTCTTCAGGCGACCAGGTTGAGGCGATCTTCGACGGTGGCAACCCACATCGGCAAGCAATCTGAACTATTGCTCGTTCGGTTGGGTTGCGGAGGAGTTTTTTTCAACGTCCTCATCCAGCACAATCTTGAATCCAGACCGCTGGCCGTACAGCTCGTACGCTTTCTCTTTGAGGAATTCGAGATCAACCTGGACCAGTTCATCCATTGCTTTGTTCAGCACTTCTTCGTTGCTGAACATCGGTGTGCCGTCAGGATTGACCAAGATCGACGCTAGCAGTAATTCGTCGCCAACTTCGGCGCGAGACTCGATGATCTTTCCTTCGTCATCACGTAAGTACTTCCGCCAGTAACGATAGTCCTTGCCTGTCGGTACTCGCAGCTTGACTGAATCGCCGCTTGGCAGTTCAACTTCGCGATGCTTCTGGATCTTGGTCTTGCGTTCCACCAACTGTTTACGATCGAGAGCCATAGTTTCCACGTTCCACGGTTAAAGAGTCATCAACGAACAAACCGCCCATCAATGAAAAACCCTGTTTACCGGGCGGACGGCAAACAGGGTTTCGCGGCGAGAAGTGAACGGCTGGCTAGAACCGTTCGGGCTTTGCACGCATCAAAGATTTTCGTCGTTGCCTGCATCGGCTGGACGCGCAACGATCGACGATGTATCCAGCGGTGGCAACGGTCCATCCACTGGCCGAGTCTCACCAGCGGCAACCAGGTCTTTGTCACCTTGTCGCGCATCGGCCATCGATGCCAACGCATTTTGAACCGATCGCGAAAGAGCATCGACCACTGGTTGTGGCCACTGGTTCACGACTGGCAGCCAGTTGATCGGTGGCTTGAACGTCATGCCAGTGGCAGGGCATTTGTACACAGGATCTTTGTGTACAAAGCCGGCATGCAATTCTTTGTTGCCGGTCGCCTTCAGATAGTCTTCACCAGTGATGTAGATCATGTACTGATCAAACACCACTTCCACTTCACCCAGATCTGGCACCATCTGAGTGCCGGCGTGAGGACGCAATTCAACTTCGAGATTCATAGTTTAGTTTAGCATTGAAAGAGAGTGAACATCCACGCAGACGCGCCTCAAGACTCGATTAGGTTCCGGCCGTACGCGCTGGCCCCGTCTTGCCGTCGTACTGCCAATCGATCTCGATCAACTGGATCGCCTCAGTATCGGCACCGAATTCAGGCGTCCGAACGTCAACAACAAAGCCAGTACCGGCCCAGTTCTCGGCGGTGCCACCGCTCGTCACCTTCGTGCCGTTGATCGTGCCCGTCTGAAGCACACCCTTGGCCGGCAGCGAGCTCGCGCCAGGCTTGCCCTGCAGCACGAGAGTGATCATCTGCGGATCACCCAAATCGCCTGGCATCTTGGTGCGACGAAGTAAGGTGCCAAGATGCGTGTCATCGAGAACCGGAATCGGTTCACCGTAAGGGCCGATGTTCATGAACTCCCAAGTGCCACCGGACACCGAGAATACGAATGATGCACCTTGTTGTTTTGCTGCCATCGCTGCTGCCTAGGATTCAAGAGAGAATCGGAAGTACCTGAGCAGCTTTTCGTCTTACTGGCCAATCAAAAAATTCAGCACCAGTCGCCGGTAAAAAAGATGATCGTCGGATGAATCCTTCGGAAACCACTGCCCCGAGTCGTACTGACCACCGTTGCACACCTGAACCAGCGTGTCGGCAGCGGTTGCCATGTCGACTGCCAGCCAGCGATCCTCGAGTAGCTGTGCGAGAGCATTGGCCTGCGGCTGGTCGCGACCGATCGCGTACACGTCCAGTGTTAGATTCTGTGCGCCACCAGGCAACGGCCCGCGGTGCGACTTGATTCGGTGGCCCGCCTTCTGCGTGTAGATAACGTGTGGCTGCGATTCATCCTGCGGCGCAACTTCGGGGTAGACACGTTTGTCGACGATCGCCGCGATCGCTGAGCTGGCCAGCGTGTAGACCACGAATCCGCCAACACGTTCATCAAGAAAGTGAGCCATCGTTACACCTTGATCATCTTGCGAGCTTCGCCCACGACAATCGAATCGAAAGTCGTTCGACCGCTGGCCACCACGGTCACCATGTACTCGGCAGGGGCAACGTGACCAACCACGCGGCCGCCAGCATGCTTCTTGCCACCGACAACCATGTCGTGCCCGTTTTCGACAATCCAGCCATGGGCACCGGCCGGCCACTCGTAACCGATGATGGCAACCTTGATCAGACCGCCAGCGTAATTGACGATCTTGGTCTTGATCGTTTGACCCAGTGGCTTGGGTCCGGTCTTGTCGCTGTACGGCTCGTTGTTGGTGCGAGTGAATCGTTCGTAGCCAGGCTTGGGCAAGATGGCCAGCGTCTTTTGCTTGACCTGGCTGCCGATGGCTCGCAGACCACGATCCATCGCCTTGCCGCGCAGATTGGTCTCGATCGCCGCCAGTGTGGTATCGATGCGATCAAACGCGGCCTTGTCGAACTCGATCGCCATTGAGGCTTGCATGGCTACTTGCTCCGCGTCTTGCAATGCAGCTGCTGACGCACTGGCCGATTGTGCAGGTTCTCGTAATAGACGCGATGCACGAACAAAACTTGGTTTTTATACGGACCAGTCAGCACCGTCACCTGGCAGTCGGCCCCGATCGTCACTTGTGGAATGTGTCGCAAGGAAATAACAAACGACGTGATCGCCTCGACCGTGTAGCCACGGATGACCTCGCCGCCGGCGACTTGCCGTACTTCCGCGAATGTGTTCTCAAGAATCGCGGCTGTGTAGGCTGGTTGAGTGGCTCCGTCGGCACGAGCATCTCGATGCACTGTGATGCGATCGCGATAGACAATAGGGGCAGGAGCGACCATTGCATGTTAGGCTTAAAGGTTAGAGGTTTGAAGCGACTTGCTTGGAGGTTATGCCGTGCTTAGACATCCACGGCACCAGTCGGCACATGACTAATCCAAGCCACCACACACGAGCTCGGCCGCGCAAGCACCATGCGACCCAGCACGCTACGCGCATCAGCCACTTAACCCACCAGCGAACACGGACTTCAATCGTTATTGATGCCTTACACATATCGCCTCACCCCGCCTGCGATGATAACCTTGCGATCGATAACTGCTTCGAACGCTGGATCCAGTCCACCGCCAGCGATCGCATTACGTCGCTCGTAAAAGTACGCAGCCACTTCAGCAACCAACTGCCGCCACATAGCAGGCACATCATCAGGCTGGCTGCCAAAGCCGCACGTCATGTTGATCTCGACAACGCCAGGTCCATCGGCCAGTGTCACCGACGTATCATCTTCGAAGTAAACCGCTGATGATCTGCCGCCGGCAATCACTCGATAGTGACTAGCGCTCAGTGTCTGCGTCGCCTTGGCCGCGTCGAGATAAGTCACCGATTGAATGCTGACCAGCGGTCCGCGAATCACGTGCACTGCATCGCCTGCAGGCATCTCATCCATTCGCAACTTGCGGCGCTGGTGAATCAGCGACACCTGGCCGCGAGTTTCGATGTACTCAACAGCTGCAGCCAGGTAGCCACCAGCACCAAACGATAAGAGCAGATCGTCTTCCGAGTGATCGATCTGAACATGGTTTTTCAGATCGTCCATGGTCACAGGCCACAGCGGGTCAACATGGTCGAACGGATACCGATCGACCAGGATACTTTCACCGATGACCCGCGAACCCATGTTGTGCAACCTATTCCGAATGCTCAGTCGTCATGCCGTACAGCTTGACGATTTTTTCGGCCTGGGCATCCGAGATACCTTCCATCTGGTTGATCTCTGCCACCGGATCTGCCCCCTCTGGAAGCGAGGCGATGAAGTTGCGCACCGCCTCAACCGTATGAATGCCCTGCGCGTGCAACGCCTGGCTGGCCTGCTTGCTGATACCATCGGTAGTAAATGGATCGGTCTTGGGATCAAACTTGAATTCACTCTTGGCTGCAGATGACTGACTACTATCGTCTGTCGCAGTTGCGGGCTCGACTGGATCACGCAGTGGATTGCCATCTGCGTCGACATCCAATCCAACGACCTGCGGAATGGCCACTTTGTCGGCGATTAATTTGGCCGCTCTTGATTCAGGAAAGCCAGCGATGTCGCCAGGATTCAAGTTGCCGCTCTTGGCCACCATGCGCACGATGACTGTCTGCTCAGGCGCCGCTACTGCTTGTTCGTTATCCACGACTGTTACCTCATTACGAAACTGGGTTGACTGAAACGAAAAGAGGCGAGTCGAGTCACAGTTGCTCGCTCGCCTCAGGGGTGCATACCAGTACTAGTGGTTTTCGATTATGGCTGCTGATCACTGCTAGCCAGGATCGCCACGCCACCGCCAACCACCGCCGTGTCAGTATTGGCACGACTCATATCTGGCGTAACCTTGACGCGAATGTACTGATAATTGTTCTGCAGCACATCGCAGCCAATTCGAGCTACACCAACTTCTGTTGTGCCACCAGATCCACCAGTCAAGGTCAGCAGCGTCGCGTTAGTTGCCAATGCTGTCCACGTCGAGTTGTCTGGTGACGTTTCGATTTTGCCTACTACCGTAATCGTCTCGTTCGCACCCAGCACGGCTCGCACGGGGATTTCGAAATCGACGCTGGCCACACGTCGCGACTGAGTCGCCAAATTGATTGTAGTGCCAGTAATTTCAGTGGCATCGCCGGATCCACCGGCGGTTACTGCCGTCGATTGCAGCGCGAAGACGGCAGAAAAAAACCGTCGCAGATTTTTGAACATGCTCATGACTCAATTTTCCTCGTCTGGAAAAGACTTGTTTTGATTTATGGTTTTGATCAGCCAGGTAACCATGCCACCTAGCTGATCAGTTAGAGATTGGCTGATACGTCAACTATTGCGGTTGACGCCTAGCTACCCCAGCGAACGCCGGTTAGAACTGCAATCGACTCAGGATGCTGCGTATTGATGTCGTTCCACATGATCATTCGCAGAACGGTTTCGTTGCGCTGGAACGCGCTGACCATCACGCCGGTTGCGTTCTTGTACGACGTTTCCGTCGACGCAGCGATGTTGATGCGAGGATTCTCGCCAATCATTTGCTGGCTGGCATCGAGCAACATGATTTCCGAATCGGCACCGGCGCCCAAGTTCGACGGAATGCTGGTCGTTACCTTGACCGAAATACCGCGAATCGACGGATTATCTGGGTCCGACAACTCGGGATAAATGCGATTGCCGTTACCGTCACGCATGTTTTGCAGGTACTTCTTGACGCGCGGCGCCATGGTGTAGTAGAGGCTGATGCCAGGCACATTGGCGTTCTCGAGAGCGAGTTCCAATTTGCCAAGCCATGCTTCAACTTCGGCAACGGTCGGCTTGGTGCGATCGACTGACGTGCTTTCGACGAAGATGTTGGCTGCAGCTGCCAGGTAACGCAGACCGGTCGGACCTGCGCCGGCCTTTGGACCGCGAATGAATGCCAGATCTTCGCCGATGCCCATGCCGATCGACAGTTGATTCATCATCACTGTGTCAGCACCAGGCGAGGATTGCATCAGCAGCGTGTTGCTCATCGGCAACAGACCAGCCAATTCCTTCGGAATCAGCGTCATGCGATCGGTACCGGCACTCGTTTCGGCAATGTCCTGGCCTTCGCCGTAGTAACTGGCAACGGCGCCGGACGTGATGCGAGGCTGGCTGAGCGATCCGAATTCAATAGGCACCGTAGGAATGCCCATCGAACGCACGATCGTGCGAGCGAACAGACCTTGGATCAGTCGAGGCACATACAGGTCAGGTACAAACGCACCACCGGCAGTAAAGTCGTTCGACTGCATCGCGGCGGACAATCGCTCATTGCCAAATCGCTCGGCAGCTACGCGTGGGATGTCCATGATGTTCGAACGGCACAATACCGTACAACGAACCAAACAGGCGATGTCATGGTCCAACTGCTCATTGGTGGGCGGCAGCACGTTGACATTGCGACTGCCACTGGATCCGGCAGCGGTCAGGTAGTTGCCTTGATCGCCACTGCGGCCGGCCGAGCTGCTGAGACGTTCCTCGGTGCGATTGTGTCGCTCGCGAGCTTCCATGTCTTGCTTCAGGTCGGTCAGGATTGCTTCTTCGTTGGCAATCTTCGCGTCAGCATCACGCACCGACTTGCGAGCAGCACTGATCTTGGCCTGCAGATCTTCCATGGCCTTGATGTCTTCAGCCGATGGTTCTTTGGGTTTTCCGTCATCACCTTCACCACCATCGGTGTACTTGGCTTGGATCTTGCCAAGATCTGCATCCGCTGCGTCGATCGAGTCGTACGCTTCTTGACGACCTTTGTGGAGAGCAGCGATCTTGCGATTCTGAATACCGATACGATCAGCGATCGTAGCCATACTTACGGACATAATTTGTTCCTGATCAACACGAGAGAAAATGAAACGGTTGATCGCGAGATGTCGCCGCAAAGGCGTCAGACACATGCGCGAGTGCTTGTGTGTGTTGCGATAGAGAGCTAAAGAGCTACATGCCACACACTGGTTAGAGATTGCTTTCGGATGCCAGCTGGTTAAGCCAGTGAGTCAAAAGCGGCCTTGAGCGCTGGATACATGGCATTGGCCATAAAACGGTGCCTGCGTCCGATGGATGCACCACCTCCTCCTCCGACTACCGATCTGGTAGTCATTTGCGAATGTGCTCCCATACTTTTCTGTCTATTCTCCCGCGTTGCGATGGACTCATTTGCAGCAAAATATCACACAGTTCAACAGCATCCACATCATTTGCACGAACTGCACTTTCACGGCAAAAAATCACCGAGCCATCATCAACGTTGTCGTCTTCCAAAACCAAATGTAGGCAACCCCAACCACCCGACAGAGAATCAGACGCTCTTGCGGTAAAGTACGCAACAAACTTCTGCAATACTTCTGGGATTTGCGGTTTAGTCATCTAAGGTAAAGCGTCGTAAGCTGTCTTGAGTGCTGGATACATGGCATTGGCCCAGAGTACAGTACCGGCGTCCGATGGATGCACCGCATCAGCATAATAGGCGTTGCCTGTGTCGCTCTGCTCATCAAACTCGGGCAGTGCGCCAAAGTCACAAATGACAGTGGGCGTTGTACTGCCACGAATTGCAGTGTTGAGCAATAGTCGCTGTGCTTCCTGAGGTGCTGTATGAGCAGCCCCGCCACCACGAGCGATGATTGTGTTTGCTACGACGATAGCCCCAGTGCTCTTAGCCGCGGCCCAATACGCCTCCAGTAATGCGGCTATCGTTGATGCCGAACTACTATTGGAGAGGTCGTTCGTGCCTTGGTTCAGCATGACCATGCACTTACGAGTGGAGACACATCGCGAGAGAACATTGCCGGGGTATTCCGTGTTAGCTGCTAGTGTTTGCCCTGGACTGCCGTCGTTGTAGGTGCTAATCGTGATGCCATCGGCTAAAAACTTGGCCGCTATGCGATTGTGGATAAGGCCCTCAGATGTGCTAAGGCCGGTGCCGTAGGCAATAGAATCGCCATCGGCCAGGAACAAAGGCGGCAGTTGAACTGGGTAGCTTAGAGCGCGAAAAGCCGTTGATACTTGCGTTGGCGTGTGTGCTTCTGGATAAATTGCGATTGCGTAGATATAGCCATCGTAGTTCTGGAGGCCTGCAATTGACGCAGTGCCAAAGCGAATGCCATCATCAAACGAAATAGAGCCTGTATCGAACGTCTGTGAATTGGTGCCGACGTGCAAACGAGACGAAGCCCCGTTGAGCACCAGCGCAAACTTTTCTACTCCGATTTGCCCACCATACGCACCTGCCATCAATCCGTTTTGATTGTAGAGCTGCCACTGCGAGCCATTGGTCAGAAACGAATAATTCCCTGTAGATCGCGAGGCCATCTTTCTGCCTACCTGCGTCGCTGGCGCGCTGGAAAGAATGTAAACGGTACAAGGCTGATTGATGGCTGAGAAAGACGAGTCCAGGTAGGATGTCGCACCGGCTGCACCGAAGCGCAAGCCACGCACGCTATTGCCGTCTGCGGTGACCGTTGGCTGATTGGCTCCCGTTGCCTGTGTGAATTTCACTGCTGACCCGCCTTGGTCTAGCAGTTCGGAGATTGACGCACCAACGGACCCGCTTTCGATTGCGTCACCACTCAAACCATAAGACGTCGCACCAGCCTTTGCGATTGCGCCCGCATAACTACTCTTGAGGCGAATTGCCCCTCCAGCAAATGTTGCGTTTGGTAATACATCCAGTAAGTACTGAGCGGTCTGGGCAAACAACTCATTAAAATTTGAAGCAATTGCAGCGAATGCTAATCGTATCTGGTCACCAGTCCACTCTGGTAGCACAACCGATCGATTAGTAGTTTTTGTTCCAGCAAACAAATCAATGAAATTTGCGTTGATAGATTGAAAGCTAGCAGCGAGCGAATCATTCACAAAGGGTGGGGCTATTACCGGAACTCGCCCCGTAAGGTCATTGGCATAAAGCTTGACAAAGTTTGCTTCAATTGCGTCGAACGCCGCACGGTACTGATCAAGAACGAATGCGGGCAGCTTGATACTCTGTCTTGCCATCGATTATGCTCAGTGAGGATTTAGAAATGATCTACATCCTATGTTTCGGCAGAAGCCATTTTGCACACGGCCAGGATGCCGCTGATGATTGGATTGCTACTGGCCAGCGATGTCAACGCTGCGCTACCGAACACTGCCAGGCCCTTACCGATCTGCGGCGCGTACGGTACCAGTCGATTAAGTAACGACTGAGCTTGCTCCATGGTGTCTGGCTTATTGAGTTCTGCCTCGGGCAGCTCGGCCAGCGTCTGCAATGGTCGCAGGATCGTTTCGTTTACATCGTCAGCATTGGCGACCGAGAGTTGCGATTGATCACTGTCACCGCTTGCCACGTCAATCTCGGGCAATGCCTTCTTGATGGCATCGAACACTTGTGGAATCGTTGGCAGTTGATTGCCGTTATTGACCGTCGTGGTTGCTGTGTTATTGCCAACCTGGTTGACTGCGCCGCTGCCACTGGCTGTCTGATTGATCGAGCCGAACTGGAATGAATTACCGCTGCTCATGATGGTTGTTACCGGCCTGGTTGGCCGCTCCGCCTCCGGTGGAATTTTGAATAGTTACCGATGCCGCTTGTCTCACCATGTCTCGCATCGATTCGATGATGCGCCGTTCCGTGTCAACAATGAGAGACACTAGCTCTTGTTTCTGAGTGAGCGAGATACCTTCGAATCGATCGATGCGACGTTCTGCATCGTCGAACTGAGCCTGCACGCATTCCGTTTGTTTCTCGATCGTGGAGTTGAATTGCTTGAGTAGTTCGTGCTGATCAGATGTCGCTTTCCAAAAGAACATCTCGCGCGCGAACATCCAACCGACGCCACCCAGGATCGTCAGCCCCATGACGATGACAACGAAATGCAATGGCTCAATCAATTACCGATCCTTACCTGCCGTTGGTCCAAGTCGCGATGCGATCTGTCGGCCTGCGCTCGCTGCGTTTCACATTTGTCCTGCAGTTCACACAATTTTTGTTTCAGGCGTTGTCTGGTCTCCACCAGGATCGGTGGCTGCTGAGACGGAAACAATATTGCTCGACAAATCCAAGGCCACAGTTTCATTTGTCTTGTTCCAAAATCGTCGGCCAGGGTGCTGGTGTTGGCTCGCCGTGTGCTTGCTCACAGGGCGCCAGCCGCACAACCCCCCAGGCGATCAATAGACCAAGGGTGATACTCAAAAATATGATTGCCCAAAGCTTGCGATCCATCATCACTACCTCGTTTGCGTTTCCACCAAGGGACATGCTGTCGGTCGTGATGCGAATCATCTTCTTGCGAATTATCTTGGCGATACTGGCGGTTCTCGCGATGCTTTCGCCAATCTTGAAACCACTGTTTCCTATCCTCACGCCTCTGCTCTCGATGCTCGCGGAAGCGATCGAGCCCGCTACGACAACCGGCCAAGAGCCAGATCACCAGCAGCAGGCAGATCGCTAGAGCCCAGAGAGTTCCTTTGATGTCAGGCATGAGGAATCAGGTTTGTTGGTTAGTTACCGAACCGGCTGCGCAGTCTTGGCATCAAGCCTTGCGATCGCGGTTGTGCGGCGCGCTGCGGACAGACAGTGTTACCGTTGGCGTCTACATAACAACCGTCTGACACTGATTCACTAACAACGACAGGTGTTGAGGTGGAGTACTCGACAACAACCGGTTGTGAATACACTGGCTGAGAGTAAACCGGTTGTGAGTACTGAACAGCACTGCCAGTTGAACCATACGACGATCGAACTACCGATCCAGTCGATCCACCAGATTTGACGCTGCCCGTTGATCCACCAGAGGACACGACTACTGGCGATGACACTGATCCATAACTGCTGGCCGCAGCTGCTGATGATGACGTGCGCGACGGCAGACACTCGAGCGAGGCAACCTTGGCTTTCAAATCATCGATCTGTCGCTGCAGGTCGGCCAACTTTTCACCGCAAGTACATTCGCCATCGCTGGTCGAAGCTTCCACTTTGGCACTGACTAATTTAGTCACTTCTTCCCTGGTCGGCACACTGTCTTTCACATGCTCACCAAGTCGAGCGATAGAGCTTTGCAGGTTTTCAATCACTGTAATCGTGCGATTGTCCGCCTCGGTCAAGTTGCGATTGATCGCTGACTGATTGTGCAATGCCTCAGCCAGTTCTTTGACTAGCGATTCAGCTCGATCGATCTCGGCTTTCTTTTGCGCGATGTCATCGGCATTCAGTCGCTGGGCCTCTGGTGTATTTATGCACAATGCAAAGATGCCCACACACAGTAGGCAGGCCACGACGGCCATCGGTGAAAATCGAACCATCTTGTCTAACCCATCCTTCAAACGGAAACAAACTGCACTGACCTAACTCCAGGTCAGTGAACCACGCAAACTCAAGCTACTTGATTCAGCCTTTTGCTCAGGTCCTCATTCGTCGCCATGGTCTGGTAGTCTTGCACCAGCCAACCACATACCGAATGCGATACCCGATATTCTCGATCGATCCAAATCAAGAAACAGTTCTCGCAAACAAGCACGAGCTCGAATGCGGGAAGCGATCTTCGCAAATGTGATAACGTCGCTGCCATGGTTATTGAAACGCCGGATCGTTGGGGTCGATGCGGAAACTCGGAATGATGTACGTGCAGTGGTACTGCGCACATGCATACGCGTCTTCCATCGTGAACAGGGCAAAGCCACCCTCGCCCCAGCCCTGGCCGCCAGTGGGACCGTACAGCTTGTTGACCGATGGGCCCCAACTGTTCTGGTCATCTGGATGAACTAGCGTCTTGCCACCAACCCACTTGGCCGAGTGGAAGACGTTCGAATGATTACCGCGGCCACGACCAACGACCACATAGCCGTTGTTCAGTCGCATCGATCCGCCGCCCACATGCCAGGCAAAGATCACTTGGAACTTACGAGCCAGCGCGGATGCCAGGCACAGCGCGTACTTCTCAAAACTGTCGGTCGGTGCCTTGTAGTACTCGAATCCTTTGAAGCGAGCTGCTTCCTGGTCGGCAATCTTGAGTACTTCGCGATCGAAGTTGCGACGGTTGTACACATCGTTTGGCAGGATCCGAGTCATGCCACCGACTTGCACTTCCATCGGGCTGCAGCCAACCTTCTGCATCTCTTCCATCGAAGTGATCAGAGCGGATCCGTTGTCGCCGCCGCCGTTGATGCGAGAGTACAAATGGCAGTCCGACAGGGCAACGTCGGGCATGCCTTGCTCTTCGCGAATGTTCTCCGCGCCGCTGCAATTCGAGCTTGCGTTGCACTTTCCCAATTGTGATTGGTTGCGCATCCGCTTGGCTCGCTTCTTGCGATCTTGCTTGTATCGCTGCTCGCCGTTGATAACGAGAGCACGCTCGATCTCTTTCTCGTCGAGATATAACTTGTCCGGCATTTCAGCCACGGTCGCCATCAATGCCAACTCTTGGGCATTGGGCAGCACAAGGCCTGTCGATACCGGCGTGCCGTCAGGTGTTCGGAAAATCTCAGACATGATTACTTAAACGCTCCCGCAGAATACGCTGGCCAAAACACCGGCCAAATGATCGAAAAGACAACCACCATCCACAGGTCACGCATGGCACCGCCAGAAGCGATCCACGTCAGACCGAGCACGATAAACGTGGCCACCAGGCCGACCAGGTAAACGGCCAGCAGCAGCCAGACCAGCGAGGTCATCGAAAGACCTCCATAATCTGGGCATCGGTGGCGCTAGCCGGCGGCAACTTGATCACGCCGCGCAGCTGGTTGTCATCCTTCGATTTGAAGAGTAAGAACGGCGGGTCAATGCCTTTCTCTTTGGCATACTTGACCATCTTCTGTACTGGCTCGCTCGGATCGTCTTTGTCCGAGTCTCGCCAGTCGATGTCGATCTCCGGCCTTTGTTTGTCCACAAAATCAGCAATGCGAGATACTGACTCGTTAGCTTCGACGCTATCGATGCGTTCGCGCACGATGTGCAGGTAACCAGGCTTGGCGACAATTTTGCCGTCTTGCTTCTTGTCATCCTGCTTCTTGTCATCATCTTTCTGATGATGATCATCCTGGCGATGGCGATCACCCCAGTCGATGCGATTGACGATCAGGTAACCCAGCACGCCAGCCAGCAGCAAGACAACGATCGTTGCCATTGTATTTGGCTTGTCTTGCTTGCTGACCGGTGGCACTGGTAGGGCGGGTGCAGTATCGCCCATCAGTTCGCTTGGTTTCTTACGCATTGCTGCTGCCGCCTTTCTTCTTGGCGGAAGTCGGCGCTGACTCGATCATGCGATTGAGTTCGTCGACCAGGTCGGCAGCCGCTGCCGTATCGCCTTTACTGTATGCATCGTTCAGCTCGGCCAGCGCATACGGCTTGCGGATCTGCTTTCGCAGTTTCTCTAACTGGTCCAGGTCGTTCGATGCCGCAGCATCACCCAGGGCCATGACAGCCGATCGCATCGAGCCAGGCGAATCGAGCGACACCGACTCAACAGCAGCTGCTGACACTGTTGTTGCCGCATGCGTGATTGGCTCAGGCTGGCCGACAAGCGATCTGACGCGACCAACGAGCAGCTCGGCCAGGTTGATGACATAGGCGCCGATGCCGATGAATGCACCGATGGCCAGGTCGAAGACGACCGGTATCAGTGCGCTGAAGGCGATACCAGACTTGGTCTGGCCTTCGCTGGGCGCGGCAGTCATGTCGACGGCCGCATAGAACAGGCTGCCAGTGAACAGCCACTTGGCGGCGACGAACACGACCGCCAGACCGATCGCGAGTTGGACGCGACGATCCGTTTTCCAGTTATCCACGATTACACTCTCCACGTTTAGCAGTTGAAAAACAGCGACTGCGGCGCATCCGATTCAAGCCATCGATCGGGATCAGAACAAACAGGCCGTGGATCACCTCCTTCCCTGATGCCAACGATTGAATGATCGAAGTGACACCGCAGCCGCTTAGGTCTTCTAGTCGCTTAGACTTTTCGGTCAGCGTGGCCAGCCATAGCACAGACCGCCAGAAGTGTGGTCCAGACAGCTATGGTCACTCGCCACTCGTAGCTGATGGCACAGAAGAAAGCCACCAGCGTCATTGCAACCATCAGTGATGCGAGAGAAAATCGCATTCACTCGCGATCCTTGCATAAGTCGTAAAGCCAATCAGCCAGTTGCAGACCGGTCAGCCTGATCGAATTCTTGATTGAACGCAGTAAACCCTTCAGCATTTCTGCGTCTCAGACTTTCGAATTGAACTTGGCGTTCACATTCCAAGAGTAAGGATTAACATTGCTTCGAACTGCCTTGATCTCATCAACAAACGATTGGCAGTTCATCCGCTTGCGGCCAGCACTCGCACCATTACCACTTGCAGCACCGCTGGCCAGCTCGTCGGCCATGTTGCCGATCGCATCAGCCATCCCCAGCCTGACCGCGTCGCTACCAAACAGCATGCGACCTTTGCCGTAGGTATCAATCACAACTTGTTCTTTGACACCACGACCACGCGCGACATGTTCAATGAACTTGGCACCAGCAGCGTTGCACAGCTCTTGGAAGTAGCTCTTGGCTCGATCGTTGATAGGCTCGAGTCGATGGCCAAGATTCTTGTCAGGTGCATGCTCGCTGCGGATCACAGCGACGTCGATGCCTTCCTCTTTCAACCAGCCAGCCACTGACTGGTAATCGATCTCAGCACCGATACTGCCGACGAAACCACTCTCCATCACCACAATGCGTTCAGCCTGTGATGCCAACCAGTAGCCAGCACTCGCCGCCTCGGGATTGATCACCGATACGACGTCTTTCTTTTTGCGAGCCGCATAGATCGCGTCGCTAGCCTCGATGACACCGATCGTGCCACCGCCTGGCGAGTTGACATTGAGAATGATCTTGGTGATCGATGTATCGTTGGCCGCTGCCGTGACCTTGTTCATCAGGCCGCAGTACGAACAACCATCCAACCACCATGTCCAGAAGTCATAAGCGTACGAGAGATAGCCGCGAATGTTGATCACAGCCACGCTGCCCTGACGATCGAATTCGCTGCCTTCCTCCCATGCCTTCAGCTTGCTGAACCAATCGTCAGACGACATGCCGCCGAATGCCTGCAGATCGACCAAGCGTTGCCGCTTGAGATGAGCATTCTTGGCCACGCGCGCGGCGTAGGCCTGAAAGGCACCAGCGTCAACCAGTTGCAGCATACCGTCCATCGTTACGTACTTTCTACAGTGGATGTTCCAAGGCTGCCTCGCCGGTGGGTGAGTAAGGGTAGGCGATGGCAGCCGGTCAACTCGACAAGAGTTGATTCGCTTAATCGAGTAGTGAATTGACGCCCGGCACATGGCCCGCTTGATCGACCGAATTCAGCTTTCGATCAATGGATCGATCGAGCTGTCGCATGCTCTTCATCGCTTCGCGTTGCCCCAGTGTGAATTTGCTGGTGTCCAGTGCGAGCGGAACGCGCGGCGCAGTCGGCAGTTGAGTCATGGCAACGCTAGTCGGCTTCTTTTGATCGCTCATCTTTAATTCCCTTCGCTGCTCTGGCAGCTAGTGATCGAATAGACGGAGAATTGCCCTTTTGTTGATCCTCAGAAAGCAACAATGCGAGCGTTGCCGACATGGCCAGTGGTTCAATCTTGCGACTGCCCATCGCGTAAGACTTACAACCTGGCAGTAGCGCACTTTCCAATCGAGCTTCATGCCGGTCCCAGTTGATTTTCGATAGCGTCTGCCCCTTGGCCTCCAGCCGCATTTGCTCGTTCGTCAGTACGCCGTTTATGCGTTCAAATGCCTCGGTCAATTGATTGAGAGCCATCGACTTGATCAGCTTACGTTCGCGTGCACGAACTAACGACCTGGTCGACATCTGCCGAACCGACGCACCGCGAGCAATGTTGCGACGTGGGCCGATCTTTCGATCGACTGCTTCGATCAGGCGACCGCGAGAGAACTGCGGCAGACCTTGATCACTGGCCGACGCGTTATCGCTGCCACCGTTACCGTTGGCTGGTTTGGCTGCCGGCGGCGCACCGAGCTGAGCCAGATCGCCGAAGCCACCTGGCAGAATGTACTTTTGGCCAATGCCATCTGGCAGCGGATTTTCGTTGTCGCGAGCTCGCCATTCGTCAGCGTTCCAGATGCCGTTGCGACGCTTGATCTCGTACGTCTCGGCTTGTTTCTTGGCGTCGCCGCGCAGCAAGCTTTCTAGCAAGAACTCCAGAAAGAACTCGTCATTGTTGTACGCGTTGATCAATCGACCGCGTTCATTGCGATACATCAGTACTTTGCGAGTGATCGCTCGTTCCATGCGGATCGCGTCTGGCCGGACGCACATCATGACGAACTGCATGATCATCGCATCGACAGTGTTGACCTTGTAATCGTCAAAGATTTGAACGATCGCAGGCACCACGTTGTACGCTCGGCAAACCTGACGTGCGGAAAAGTTGCGAGTCTCGAGGAATTGGGCACGCTCTGGATCCACTTGGATCTCACGATACTTGGCACCTTCCCACATAATCGGGACGTTATGCCAGTTCTCGACGCCCTTCATCATGCTGTTCATGTCAGCACGAAACTCACGACGCTGATCATCGTTATCGAGGTAAGTTGGATACTCGACAACTGCAGTTGGCTTGCCGCCATTCTTAAAGAATGACGAGCCATAGTTTCTGGTGGTCAGATCAAGCGAGATCTCCTCTCGCATCATGTCGATGACGCCAGGTGCAATGATGCCGTTGCCGCCAAAGCTGCAGACGTTCAGCATGTTGCGATCTTCGACGCGATGCATGATGTAATTCTGACCGCTCGGGTCTTTCACATCGGTCATCACGTCCCAATACAATCGCCACCTATTGCCATCGCGTTCACTACGAGCAATCACTCGCGATGGATGGATCGGCCAGAGAGCAATCGGGTTGTCTGCACCGTCGCGCTCGATCTCACTGAACCCATTACCGCGGTTCACCATCCGCATGTTGTTTAGTTCATAGAAGCATGTCGAATCCATGAACGGATTAGGATCGTCGTACAACAATCGCCACGGATCAGTGCCGCGAGCTCGCCGGCGAACCGCCTCGTTGACTTGCTGGTAAACGATCGATGGCAGACTGCCGAGAGTCTCGGCGCGAGCTCGCGAGCATGCGTAGGCAGTTGCGGACGTGAGAGCGAGAGCCTCGCTGTACTGCATACCAGTCTGTGGCTGTGGACCGCCAATGTAGACGTCGATGCCGCTACCAAAACCAGCGTTTGACACCGAACTGGCACCTGGCGCACGACTACCCGACCGAGCATTTCCAGCACGGTCAGGCAGCAGATTGTCGAGGCAGTCAGAAACGATTATTTGGCCATTCACTGGCAACAACCATCAATAGAGAACAGCAGCATCATGCACAGGATCGTACGATGCTGTTGTTTTCGGGCTGATGCTTGACACCGGCTGCAAACCGAATCACGCTTTTCCACAAGGAGAATGAAATGAAAGTTTTTATTAGCTGGTCCGGCGAAACAAGCAAAGCTATCGCCATCTTGCTGCGCAAGTATCTGCCGATCATGTTGCAACAGGTGCGCCCATTTATGTCTAAGCATGACATTGAATCAGGTGCTCGGTGGGCTCAACGTATCCAGCAAGAGCTCGAAGAGACATCCTATGGCCTACTGGTGCTAACTCCATCAAATGTCAACGCGAAATGGCTACTATTCGAGGCGGGTGCGATCTCAAAAATCAAAAACAGCATAACGGCATGCATTCTCTGCCGTGATTTAAACGACACGCAGTTAAGTTGGCCATTGGCACAGTTCCAAATGCAACGCTTTGACGAAGAATCATTTGCACAATTGATTCGAGACATGAACCATAAAACCGACCGATCACTTGACGAAGAGTCAATGACACTTGTGATCCGCAAATGGTGGCCTGACATTAAGTCGGAGTATGACACAATACTTGGTAGCATCGCCGAGGAGCCAACCAATAATGTAATGGATGAGAAGGAATTCCAAGAGGAGGTGCTACGTACGCTCCGGACCATACTTAAGCAGACGCCATCAAGATCGTCAAGAATGATGCGTGAACTTTTTAACGTACACGATCCCGTACGCAAGCTAGGAATCATTGTGCCAGCAGAGTTGCGCGAGGCTGCAATGATCTATATGCAGTCCGAAGGAATTGAACCGATAAGAATTACCACCGAGGGACGACACATGCGTATCGAATTCGAAGGAACTGCCGAAGAATTAGAAAAATTAGAAAAGCAATTGAGCACGATATCATAAGCCGAATCGCTAGCCAAACGCCCCAGTACCCTTGCCGCTCCACGCGCCAGTACTTTTCAGTTCCACTGGCGGATCACATGCCCAGCCAGTGGCCATCGTTGCTGATGCCAGCGGGTCAATGCGAGTTGTCGATTTGTCTTTGCACCACATCTTGTTGCCGGTGGTGTCTTTGCGATACATGGCACCAGTCGCAGCAACGTCGAGCAGTGGATGATTACCGTGCGCGATCTGTTTCTTGAGTAGCAGCTCTTCAAATCGCTTCACTGCTGGCGCCATCGACATCATGCCAGTTCGATGCGGAATGCACTTCAATCCAGCCGGGATGAGGTAAGGTTCAACAATGAACTGCGAGAATGCGGGGTCGTACGCGATCGCTTGCAGCTTGAACCGACTGCACAGTTCAACAATGTCTCGACCAACCATCGCATAATCGATCGCTGAACCAGGGCAGATTCGCACGTAACCAAAATCGCCAATGTACGGTGCCTCTGCATAAGCACGGTAAGGAACTTCTTCGCGTTCTTCTCTGGCTTCGATTCCTTCCTCTGGCACCCAGACCAGACCGATCAATCGGATCAGTGGGTTGACTGCCTTGGCGAACTTTACATTGTGCGGCCAGTTCGGAAATGCCAGCCAGAAAGCAGTCAAGTCATTGTTGAACGAGAAGTCGCCACCGCCGTAACAACGCTGACCAATCAGCGAGCTCATCAAAACGCGATGCCTACCGTTGGCTTGCCAGACTGCGCCGCTGATCGCACGACGGCCGCCGCCAGAGACAATGTTCAGCGAGAGCTGCTTGGCTTCGCCCTCGGCCTCTGGTCCAACAGACTCGGCGAGATCCTCGCGGATCTCTTCGATCGGAAAAACGATATCGACCGATGGATTGGCGCGGCGAATTGCATCGTCACTGCGCCAGTCTTTGTTGGCCTCGGCCTCGGCAAACTCTGGCAGTGGCTTGGCGATCGGTTCACACTCGATGAACCGCTGGAATCGCTTGGCCTTGGCGGTTAGGGTAACAGTGACCGTTCCGCCTGCAGGTGAATCGAACTCAAGTACTTCGCCGGCGGATACTGGTTGTTCCAATCGCCAGACGTCGATCGACGTAGCACCGACACCAGCAGTGGCAGTCGTAACGACAGTGATCGGCTCGGCTGATGCAATCATGACCAGGCGACGCATGTACTTCTTGCGACCAGCCAGTTGATCCTTGGCCTTGAGATGTTCCTCGCCCCAGATGCCCTTGAGAGTCTCGCCGTAGGTTGTTGTCACAAACCGCAGATGCTTGCCCGGGCGAGCTCGGCCAGATCGCTTCATCACCGTGAACAGCTTGCGATTGGGCTGGCGGTGCAACTCGTCGAAGATAACGCCCACCGCATCGTAACCGTCGTTTCGATAAGCGTCAGCGGAAACAACTTCGTAGTATGATGCGCTCTCGTGATGAACCAGCCGCTTTTTGGACTCGACCGGCTGCAGTTCTTCTTTCAGAAACTCAGACTCTTTGACGTAGTTGAGAGCTTCCTTGTAAACAATGCCGGCTTGGTTCTTGTCACTGGCACAGCCAAACACATACGACTTGTCGACGCCATCAGCTCGCACCAGGTAAACCGCAACGATGGACGCCAGGTCAGACTTGGCGTTCTTCTTCGGGATCTCAACCAGGGCCTCGCGAAAGCGACGATGCTTGATCCTGCGGCCGACTTTGTTTTGATGAACGCTAACCCAGCCGAACAGCGTTTGAACTAGCTTGCGTTGCCAAGCCATGAATCGATAGGGCTGGCCTTGGATCTCGCCCTTGGTGTGATGCATCGTCGATTCAACGAACCGACAGAAGTGATCACCAGCGCCGCAGTAGCCGACAAAGGATTCTTCATTGCCAGCGATCGCGACCAGCCTTCGATTCTTGCCGCTGCCCTGGTATCGCACCCACTGGCCTTTGTGCCAGTAGATTGGCTTGCCCTGTTTGTCGCGCGAAAGATCAAACACGTAGCCATTGCGAACAGCGTCAAGATCTTCCTCGGTTTCGATCCATTCCGCCCAGCCTTCCTTGATCGCTCGCTGGACGCACTTTTCTTTCTTGGCTTCCTCGGGTAGTGTCCACGGATAATACCAGTCGACGTCGAACGCATCGATCAGCGTTGGATGAACGATGGTCGCGCGAACGCGATCAGGTGAAAGGACTGCAGCAGGCTTCTTTGCGGTCTTAGTCTTGGTCATCGCTCGTCCAGATCATCGGTGTATCCATTCACGCAGTTTAGGCTCGAACCAGAAATGAGCCTCGCCGGCGACATCATGAAAAACGATGCCAGTGTCTCGCATCAGTCGCATCAATCCATACGTTGCCAAACCGATGATCACCAGCACGATTAGAAAGCTGACGATCTGGTCGAAGAGTGTAGGCTTGTACTCTGGCTCTGGCGGCTTGAGTGGCGCTTGGCAGTTTGGCGAGTAGGGATTGTCATTCATCTGGCAATGGATCTCCCATAGCTTCGACTACAATCTTTACGCAATGAACTTGTGATTTTGGAATGATCCAACCGCCGGCGATCTTTCCAAATGTCGTTTCCCATGACGATGAAAGAACATATCTCTCGTCGTTCTCATCAATCAAAAAGCCAACCGTCCAGATAATCCGTGGCTGAGACGCAAAATCAATCAGAGTTGGAACGTCGTGCCAGCCTTCGAGTGTCTCGCAGTCCTGCCATTTAATTAAAACCAATGCGGAGCGTTGTATCTCGGTGCTCACTTACTACTCTCCTAGATAAACTTTAAAGCGTTTCTTCTGCTCGCCATCTGACTTGCCGCTGTGCTTGAATCGACGTCGATCGAGCGGTGTCATGCCGTAGTCGATCCAAACCTCTTTCAAGATGTCAAGTTGGCGACGCATGATCAGCGAGAGCGGATGCTCGACAGCCGCGCCCTTGTCGGTCAGGGCAATCAGGCCTTGCTCCTGTGCTTGCTCGGTGGCCTTGAGATAGAGCGACCATGTAGCGCAGGCGATGGCCAGTACGCTGTAATCGAGCGGCGTGAACATGTTGATGTTGACGTACGCTTCGGTCAGTCGCTGCCATTCGTCCATCGCGACGCGATCAAACCAGCCAGGCATAGCAATATCCTCTGATGACCATCCACCAACCGTGTATTCAGCCAGCGGTGTCTTGAGGTACTTCTTGGATGGATTGCCGCGCAGCTCGTGCAGTTCGTCGGGCAAGGCAGGGCGACCAGTGTCAGCCTGGTCAAGATGGCGAGTGCGCGCCGTCATGCCAAACCGACGAGCCATGTTGATGACGATGGTCGCATGATTTCGAGCTACTTCCTCAAGCTTTGATGGCCGTGGCTTGCCATTGATAGAACCATACAGTGGCTGACGACCGATCAAGAGCGGACGGATCGAATCGCCATAGCAAACCCATGATGTGCAGTAAACGGCCAGCGACTGCAGATCGAGCTCGCTCACTCGGCGCGTAAACGAAAGGAACTTACCAACACGTTCCCATTCAACCATCGCGTACGCATCCAGCTGCGCTGGTGGATCCGGCAAATGAACCGGTACCGACAAGCCAGGGATCTTGTCGAGGTCTCGACGTTTGGCTGGACGGCCAAGCTGGCGACGCTGAGTATCCGTCAGGCCGCTGCCTCGCTTGCGTCCGCGTTGTTTTGGTTGCTCACTCATTTGAACGTCATCATCACTTGCTTGGGTTTGCTGCGTGCCTCGCGCCACTGCCAGAGATTGAGCGACGATCGTTTTCGCTTGGGCTGTGGCGGCAGCCAAAAGTACTTGCCGCTTTTCGAATCACCAGACCATACAGATGGTTGATCTTCATGTTTGGCCGCGTTGCCAATTGATTGCTTCGAGAAGTACTCGCGAGATAGGAAGAACGCGTGCCTCAAGTCCTCGATCGACTCATAGAACTCAAGCTGCTCTCGCATTTCTTCGCTCAAGTGGCGATGGTCGCCAACCAGGTCAGCATGGCAACCGTCGCTGGCCTCTGATTTGTCGTACAGGTGGAACCAGTCTGGATACATCTTCTTTTGCGGCCAGCCAATGCCCAGGTCATCGCGCTGCCTCAAGATGTCCTTGATCATGAACGTCAAGCGATGGTAGCAGTACTTGTCCCAGTCATTCTCTTTGCCAGACTCAGTTTTCTTGCCAGGTCGGAATGTCTTGACGATCTTGCAGAAGTTCAGAACAACCGATTGATACATGTCATCACCATCGACAAACGTGTATCGACGGATGCAGTTCTTGACTAGGCGACGAATGACCTCGTCCTTGCGTTCCAGCAGCAGCTCGATAGCCTGCGGATCTTCATCGACCTGCACGAGCCAAACCAGGTCTCTTGAGCTGAGCGATTGGTAATCAATTTGCCGCTTTTGTTTTGCCATAGTTAACTCTTTCCCTGAACAGTGTCCGCTGCGATTCCTGCAGCGCACGAGGCACATTCAAAAGTGACAAGACCATCGGACCATGTGTTCTCGATAACCATGTGGCTGCCGCAGCGACACACTGGCTTAGAGCGAAACGATTTGAACTGGATCCGGTTCCCACAAACCGATGCAGTCGCGATTGCATGACGACCGACCGCATACGCGACCGACATGCGAATTGTTGGCGCGCCAGTGCGATTGGCAACCATCGATTCTGTTGGCGGTGGATCGCAGGCCTGACAGTACCACTGCGAGTTGCCGTAGGTCTGCCATAGATTCGTGCCATGACAGCGTGGGCAGGCTGATGGAACAACCACGGCGGCAGGCTCAGCAGCAACCTTGGGCGAGAATTCAGCGAGTAGCGATTTCATAATGTTCATGATTAAAATCCTGTCGCCGCAGCGGACTTGAGCGAGATACCGCGATAAACGTAAGGCCTGCTGCCTTTGGTCGATCGTACGCGTTCGACTGTGGACAAGACCGCATGCAAACTCTTACCGAATGCCGTGATGTCTTGTTTGTGGGATTGGTCGTTCTCGCTGCACCAGGTGCAGTAGGCCTGATAGAGCTCGCGAACTTCAACCTCGCCATCGGGATCGCACAGATCGTCAACGAACGCGGCCACAGGTGACATGGCCATGCGAAGCTGATTGACGTGCTTGCGACCAGCAGCGGGCTGCGTGAATTTGTTCGCTTCCAGTAATCGAAAGCGACCTGCAATCGCCCAGTTGAGTATGCCGGGCAATTCCTGCATGATCTTGTCGCCCAGATAAACATCTTCCTTGCCCACGTAACTATTAGGCATCGACAGGAAAATCGTACGAGTGAGAAACGCGCTCGACTGATCTTTCAAGTTGGGCAGCATGTTTGAGAACAGTGTGAATCGAACCTGCATCTTCACGCCTGGCAGTGTGTCCATGTACTTGCGCTGGACGTCTTGCGGATCCTCGCCAATGATCGACAACAGTTTCTCGGTGATGGCAATACTGTCTGCCTTGTTCGACAGTCGCGCGTCAGAAATGATCGCGACCGTCTTGTCCATCAGGCTGTGCAATGCCCACTGGCCAGCCAGGTCGTTGATCGATGGCGTGGCCACTGTCTCGCGACCGAGCATAGCCATCAGCGTGCGCTGGATCGTGCCTTTGCCAGATCGTGGCGGACCGATCACGAATAGCATCTTTTGGAAACGTGTAATCGGTGTTAGTTGCAGACCGAACCACTTCTGTAACGTGTCGATTTGATCAGTGTCGCCATTGAACGACGTGTCCAGAAAATTCAACCAGGTCGGACACTTGGCCGCTGGATCGAATTCGTACGGCAGGCAAACCGTCGTGAAAAAATTGCTGATGTGCGGTAGGAGAATGCGTGTCTCGTTTGGCTGGTCAGCGGTCTTGAACAACTCGCTCAAATTCAAGATGCCATTCTTGAGCGCGACGCATTCATCGGGACCATCGTTGTCGATCCAAGAGTTGATTTTCTGGTCGCTACGGGTGTAGCACTCGCTGCACATCGCACTGATGACATTGCTGACGAGCTGGTTGCTGACCTTAGTAACTGGCTTTGACTGGCGATTCTTCTTCTCATGCCAGCACTGCAGGAACTCTTTTTGAACTGCTTCCCAGACGCGTGGATGTAGTTTCTTGATACCCAGTCGCGTGTAGTGCGTTCCCTTGTACTGATACCATTCATCATTCCAGTAGCGTAGATCGCGACCAGTCTCGCGGTAGCGTTTGAGATTGACCTCGGCCAGTCGACCAGGATCATCCTCAGCTCGCTCGGCCGTTTCCTTGACCGACAGTTCTTTCTTCTCGATTGGCTTCGAATCGTCGACCAGTTCAAGCATCCCTTGAACTGTACCGCCGCCATTGAAGAAATCGCGAATGTCAGGTCCGTGGTTGGGTTCGATCGGGAACGGCAGGACGATGTTCTTGACCGAGCTCGCTACCGTGGCCAGTCGTGGCGCCCAGCCAGGCCTGCGGCCGTCACGCTGATCAACCCATGTCGCACCTTGCTGGCCAGGCACATCGCAATCGTGACAAACCAGGCAATCAAGGTCTTTGAACAGTGCAATAATCCAATCGAGCGGGATTTCCATGGACCCGTTGGCCGTCGTCCAGAATCGATAGCTCGGTGGGAAGGCTTGAGAGAGCGCCGTCAATAGATCGCTTGGGCCTTCCAGCTTCGACCATATATCCCCAGACTTCGACCAGGTGTCCGCAGCGATCGCATCGCCAGCCGCTGGTGAATGGTCGGTCGTCGCCAAGTTGGCCTGCCTGGCAACGAGGGCAGACAGTTGTCGTGGATCGCCAATGATGCCCTGCTGGCTGCCGGGCGAGAGTAGTATCTTTTTCCATTCTGGCGTGTCTCCCTTTTTGCCATAGTAGGGCAGCATGCCGCCATCTGCGCGGTACATTGCCCAGCCAACCGGTTCATCGTTGTCGAAGCTCGGGCCCCAAACGGGAATCGCGATAACGGTGTACTCGCCGCGGTAGCGTGCGATGCGCCCGCCAACTTGCTTGACTGCGTCCGGTGTGATCGGTGGCTTCTTCTCGCACCACAGACCAATCGTCGTATCGTTCCAATGCAGGAACTCGAGATACTCAGCTGGATTGGTCTTCTTTTTCTTCTCAGCCTTGACGCCACAGTGTTTGGCGACAGACTCAAGTACTTCACCGAAGCCTTTGCCAGTGAGCCACTGCAGCGCGGCAAAACCATCGCCATTCTTGTTGTTGAAACAGCAGTTGCAAAACAACGTGCCTTTCTCGATTTCGATGGCGCGAAAACGATCTTGGCCGCCAGGTGCCTCGCCTGGTTTGTTGCCGTAGAGGCAGAGTTTTGGGCACGGATGCGCGCGGCCATCGAGGATGTCTGCACTCACTCCACCGAGCGAGGACAGAATCTCTACCCAACGGCCACTGGCTGCCGTGCGCACTAAATCGAGATCGTATCTAGCCACGTTGACTCAAGCTTCTTGCTGATTGAACACGCCACTAATAAAAGAGATTGCCGCTCGCTCTATTTCGACTTCTTTTGGGAAGACGATCGCTTGCGTGCTTTCTTTTCTGGTGGGGTTGGTTCAGCAGATGCTTCTGCCTTTTGCTGTTTGGCTAGTTCCTTGGCCTCAGACTCCGATGCTGGCGGCGCGTGCTTGATTACCTCAGCACAGACCCAGCCGAGCATCCATTGGCGTGCAAGCTCGGGATTCTGTGTTGGCAGTGCCGAGTGTGACTTGCCTTCGTTGAACGCAGCAAACCCGAGATGAGTTTGCTCGGTATCGTTCGAATCGGGTACGCAGTCGCTAGGCTGCCATGATTCCGATGCAACCTTGTGACGAAACACATTCAGCAGCTCGTCAGCCAGTGGGTTGCCGCCGGTCGCGTTCTTGCTGTGTTTGCGAACGTGCAGCGTCAAGCGATCTTCGATCATCGATGCGATGCCTTGGCCGCAACCTTTGGGAAGCATTTCATGGAACTGCTTGAATTGCTTGGAGCCTTCGCCGCGCAGATCCTCCAGGTCGCCAACGGTTGGTGCCAATTCGCAGATGCCTTCGAGCTTCTTTTTGCCCAAGCCAGTTATTCCGGCCAGCAGTTCAGCGGTGGCAAGATTTCGCCACTCGGTTGACTCTTCTTGCGGCGCAGGCAGCGCAGCAGGCTGCTCGCTGGCTGATGGTTCGATGGCAGATGGTTGCTGTGGCTGATCACTGGCCGGTTGCTTCAGTTGCCAGAGAGCACGAGCATATGTCAGCGTGTCTTCGCAGCACTCTTCTACAGCCTCTTCGATTTTTGGAATACGCATCGAGAGATTGTTCAGCTCTGCCTGCAGTTCGCGTTGACGATCCTTGGCTGCGGCTAGTTCAGCATCGAGCTTGCTGCGCTGCGACTCGTTTTCACGCAGCTCGCCCAGCAGCCGAACTTCTTCCCAAAAGAGACGCTCGCGATCAGCTTTCGACAACTCGGTTTGTGTCTCCGCAATTGCATTTATCTTCTTGTAACTAAACCGCGTGGTGGAGATGTCGACATCTTGGGTCAATTCAACCGGTACCGGATCGGACTTGCCATCGATCGAAATGTGTAGCATGCCCTTGGTGCCAGCAGTAATCAGGTGGCCATGGTTCGCGGACAGAATAAAAAAGTCCGGTCCGACTTGCGCCAGATCCACGACAGACCCACCCTCTAAGTGCAATTCCAACCCGACCTTAGCCGAGTGCGATTGGCGTGGTTCTTCGTAGGTTGGGCCGGTACCGCTTTCAACTTTCACGTTGATGGTCGCATGTTGAACTTCGCCTTCAACGTATCCAGGCAAAGCATCGGGACCAATGCGGCCAGCGACTGGGTTCTCTTCTGGTGCGGTGTCGCCCTTGACTGCGTCGGGCGGTACAGTATTCACGATCATGTGTTATTCCTTTGGTGCTGATCATGAGCTGTCTAGCCACAGCCATGTCGATCACAAATTGTTTGAGTTTCAAAAAGAGTTACGAACTAAAAGACTGCGGAAACCGCCTCCGCGTTGAATTCTGTTTGCTGCTTGTCTGCCGCGCTCGTGCGCTCGGTAGCATGCCGATAGTGCCGTCGCATAATTTGCAACGTCGTCTCTTCCGCGAATCGTCGATCATCACAGAAGATAAACGGCACTCGATAATCGTTCTGCCATGCAAGTACCTGACGGTGCAAGGTTACGGCCAGCGTGCGTTTGTCGCGCGAGCCGCGGGGCACAATGTCAAAGCAGTACCGCTTGTACGATGCCTCGATGATGACGGCCGCAGTCTTGCAGCTCGCCAGGAATTCAAGCGTTGCCATCCAGGCGTCACGACGATCGCCATGGGATAGGAACGTACCCTGAGCATCATCGAGCGACTTGCGTTCAATGAAACAATCATCCATGCCCTTGATCGCGTAATCGCCGTGCGAGTCGCCAAGGTGCGTATGCTCAACCGGTACCAGCAATGGTCGGTGACCCTGATCGGAATCCGCCAGGTGTCCGACAAACGTGAATGGATGCTGCTCGCGCGAGTCAACAAGGATCGTGAATGGCAGCGACACAGCTCGGTCAGTGGTCGCGATCGTCGTGCCGATGCGAGCCGCTGACAAGTTCTTCTGCCAGTACTCTGGCGTCGCATCGTCTTTCAACGTTAAGCCGCGCGCGGCCAAGTAAATTCGCAGGTGATCAATCGTGGCCGGGCCAACGTTCGGAACTTGGCGCAGCCAGGCCACAGGAACTTGCTGCCAGTCCTCTGGACAGGTAACGCCGAAGTGTGATGCCGCTTCTTGGATTTTTTTGTCTAGGACCATGATTAACCGTCGACGAATTCAAAAAGTTCAGTTTTCAGCTTCAGCCAATCTGGGTCGATTTCGTCTTCATCGACTCCGTCGTACTCATCATCGAATCGCCAACGAGCCGCAAACTCTTTCAAGAGAAAACAAGCAATGTCTTCTTGAATGTTGTTCTCTGTTGCAGCGATTAGTTTGGCGTAGTGATAAAACTCGATATAAGTGTGCGTGGTGTCATTTGGATCAGTCCAACATGATTCCCATAGCTGTACAAATCTCCGCAGTACTGCAACAGCTGACGGATCGCTAAACACTGGATCGTTTGGCGCTACCACGTAACGATCTCCGTCCAAGTTGTTTCATTTCCATAAGCAAAGTCTGTCGTTGGCACATGACTGGCCCACGACAGACAGCAGTCAACTCGCTTGTTTACCTGAATAAAATGCAACCAGATGACAATCTCGATCGAGCGAACAAACGATCGAGTATCAAACGTGATGGTGCACGCGACAGGCTTTCCTATTTTGCATTTAACTGCCAAAGTCGAACTCCATCTGATCAGGATCTGGTGGCAACCACAGCTTGAAAGTCGTTTGATGGCTGTGCCAATAAGCACCGATGCCCCAGGCGCCGTTGGTGCATTTGTACGGAACGCCTTGAGCCTGGCAGCGTTGATAATTGCGAAACTCTATCTCGTGAGCTTCAATCTCAAGCTCGCTGCAAAGTTCGCGATTAGGTGAAAAGCAATCTGGCCGCGAACGATCATAGGCCATGCCATAGCCTTGGCTGGTAATGATCTCGTGCGGGCACTCATACACGTCGATCGAGTTGGGCACGTAGTTATGATTGGCAAACTCACTGCCGCAGTGTTCACAGATGTCAGTGGCTTGAATATGAGCGAGCATTAGAAAACTCCCCGCTTCAGCCACGTTTTCAGGTGCATGCGCAACGCTTTCACCTGGTCGCGATTTAGATGCATACGATGAACATCGTTTGCGCCACTATCCAATCCAAGCCAAACGTAACCTGCACCTGGCGCATGGCCATAAAGCGAAGAATCAATGGCCGATGACTGCTGCAAAGAGCATCGCTGATCGTTAGCATCGCCAAAAACAATTTTTTCAAAGCCTCGCTCCGATTCGCGAACGTCGCCAAGTGATTTCATCGCATGCTCTCCAACATCTTCTCTGCCTTCAATCGCAAAATTAGTTCACGCAAGAACGTCTTGCGTTTGTTCAGTGCTCGACGCTTGCAGAAGCTGTCTGCTGTCGACTTGCGGCCAACAACCCAGCATTTGGTTTTGGCGCGGCTCAGGCCTGTGACCATCCATTCCATCGAGCAGATGTTCTTCGCGCCCTGGTACTCGTCGATCATCAGGAATGAGTAAGGAACCTCGCTGCCCTGCATGCGATGGCAGCTAATCGCATAGCCAAGTTCGAAGTTGCAACCAGTGGACGACTTTTCGCTGTCGTCATCATCGCTGGCTGCTTTGTCGTCTGACTTGCCGCGCGGTACCAGAATTTCGCGATGCGGTTCGAAGAACTCGATCGTCAGCCGCTTTTCTTCGACCGTGAGTACTCGACCGAGCTCGCCGTTGGCAACGTACAGTTCAACCTTGTCCGATTCGTCGATCTCTCGCACGAACGCTGGATCCAGATTGCTGTGATCAAAGCCATCGACTGCCTTGTACCAACCATTGCTGGTGCAGACGACTTTGTCATGCAATCTGAAGGGTGATCCGTTGATCACCGGATTCGCGTTCAGCTCGAGCTGCAGGCGTTCATTGACCAGCTTGCGCGAGACCGGGCTCTTGGCGTTGACGGGCACAATGGTCTGAGCGTCCCAAACTGGATCGCAATGGCCCGACAGTCGACCGAGCTCGGTAACCAGGAAATCAAGTTGTGCCTCTGGCGTACGTGCATCAACTACCACCAGGTTCTCGCCACCCGTCCATGGCTTGCCCTCGCGAATGGCCGCGCAGGCTTCGACGATACCGCCAGAGTTGCGTTTGATCTCGGTCAGTTGACCATAGGGCAGGCCTGCAGCGATCAGGTCTCGCAGCGGTGCGCCCGATCCAACCGGTGGCAATTGGTAGATGTCACCCACCAACAAGAAGTGACAACCTCTCGGCCTGGCTGCGAAAACATTGCACATCATCGACGTGTCTTTCATCGACTCTTCGTCAGCGATGATGATCCTGAACGGCCAGGGGTTCGATGCGTTGAACTGAAACGACCATGCGCCGCTGTCTGGATCCGGTTCGCCAACGCCCAGATGTGAATGCCAGGTCTTGGCCCTCAGTGGAATCTTGGCAGCGGTCAGACCTTGGTTGACCCTGACTGCCGCTTTTCCAGTTGGCGTACCGACGCAAATATCTTCTGGTGCAACGCGACCGCTCTTGAGTAGAGTCTTGATCAACTGAACCAGCGTGTGCGTCTTGCCAGTGCCAGGCGAACCACCGAGTATGCCAATGCGACCAGTCAGAGCCAGTGACAAATTCTCGCGCTGGTGAGCATCGATCAGATCGATCGAGTCTACTTCTGGCCAGAGCGAGAACTCTGGTAATTTGACAACTCTTCCTGGAAGTTCTTCGATGATTCGCTTGATCTCTGGATTACGTTCAAGCCATTCGCGCAGTGGTACGACTTCGACGTCGGTTCCGTCGCTGATGTATCCAATGCAGGTTGGTCCAAATGGTTTTCCGTTCCAGATGTGGACTTCGGGCGCAGTGAGCTCGCGCGAGCAGCGATGGCAGCGAGCATGATCCAGGATAGTTTTTTCAATTCGTTCCTTTCGCGTGTATTCAGTTACACGACGTGGCGTTGCCTCGTCCATCGCAGCGACGATCAATTGAGCCAGGCGCAGCTCGGCCGCTGCCTTCTTGCCTTCAGCCACCCACAGCCGTGTTCCGTCAGGGGTCAGCACGCCCGCCGCGTTCGTTCGCTGGATTGCGAGCGCGCCGTAATGATCAGGTGACAGCTTGGCCAATCGTGTGGCCAGTTCAATCGCTCGATCTGGATCCGCAGCGGGTCCGATGGCCTTGCGCACGGCATGCTTGGCCAGCTCAATCGGAAACCATGTGTGCCCCTCGTTGTCCGATGCGATCGAATACCATGCACACAGAGCCTGGCGCCGCAGAGCATCGGGACGCAGGCCTAGTTCAAGATACAAGCGATCGCACATCTTGAATCCACAGCCACGGAATCGCATCAGTTGATACGGATCGCGGCGAATACGGTTTGCAGCCTGGTTGCCCCAGACCTTGATCGTCTTGCGATAGAGCGACTTTGGAAAGCCTCGGCCAGAGAGCAGGTTCGTAACTTCAATCTGAGCATGCTCAGTCTTGGCCTGTGCGTCGAGCTTGGCCTTCAGTGCAGCCAGGTCGTCATCGCTGATGCGGATGCGTCGATCGAGTGTGAGCAGCTCGCGTGGATTCTCGCGAATCACGCGTACCGCGTCGCTCCCCCAGCGGTCGAATGCCTTGCTTGCCGTGGCAGAGCCAAGGCCAAGACCGCGGCCTGCTGCCTCTAGGTAGGCAACAACTCCGTCGCGATCGTGCGCGACGGCTGGTACGTAGTGAGTGAATTTGAATTGCCGCTCATCTTTGTAGTTGCAGAACTGGCCGTAGAAACGATAGGTCTGGCGCGACTGCAGATCATCTGCTGGTGCATCGCCCTTGATAATCAGTTCGTCAGCCTCAATGCCATGCTGTTTCGCGATCGCAACCGAGCCGTTGCACAGTTGCACTCGACCAATAACGAAGTCGCCATCACGCCAGCGTTGCTGGATGAAGCGAGCTTCGAGTTCAAGTGTGCGAGTTGACATTGGACAGACCAGTTTGAAACAGCTAACGAGTTACCAACTAATATTGAATTGCCAAGTTGAGCTGGGCTTGTACTTGGCGTTGTTCTTGTATTGAACGTGATATCCGTTGTCGATCAGCACCTGGCTGAACTTCTGGACTGTGTCGTCATCAAAAACATTACCTTCAAAAACAATCTCGACCGTGTTGCGACCAGCATTGGTGGCGCCTGCAATACGCTGCTCGATCAACTGCAGCTCGTCACGGAATGATTGGGACAACTGTGCCGCCGCTGTGAGGGCTGCTGCTTCCTTTGCACTAAGCATGTTGAGGTTCTCTCTTTTCAGATGGGACTGGAATGACTTGAGCTGCAAGATCGATTTCGTAAATGCACTGCGGTATTTTGCGACCGTCAAATACCGCCTCAGCGATCAAATCCGCCATGGGGCTGAGCGATTCTGGTTCAACGCCTACGCGCTCGCACAAAATTCGGTGGTAGTACTTGAGCTGGGCTTGGTGTGAGAGACATTGCTCCAAGATCAGTGATGTTGCCCGAGTCTCCGCACCCAGCGATGTGGTGCGTACGGTCGATGCGAGCTGTTCTGATGTTGATACTGGTTTGTCCTCGCCAGTCAGAATTGACCAATCGCTAAAGCAGACATAAGCGAGGATCGACACGAGACCAGCACACGTGATCATGCCAACGAACCAGAATCCATAGTTCAGAATCGTCAGAACCTCAAATCCAATCAGTTCGATAGTCAACATTGCGAAAGCTCCTTCTACTGCGGACAAACGGAAACGGTTTAGCGTTCAAGTGCCATGGGCATGACGACGTATTGGTATCCATCGTCAGTGGTCAGCAGCATCGATTCGCTACTGCTGGCGATGTTGGCGGTGCATGTGGATTCAGGGTCCAGCAAACGAAGAAAATCACCGACATAGCTATGGTCCAATTTCATCGCGATAGTGTCACCGCCGTGAGCGATCGGTAACCGTACGCGACTAGCACCGAGATTGGCTGTCTTGGCACTGACAATCAGTTGATTGGGTGCGAACTCGAAGTCCAGGCCTCGCGTTTCAGAATCCGCGACAATGGCTGCCTGGCGAATCGCGCTGAAAAACGGACCAACCGACAGATCGATCAACGTTGGATTCTTGCGAGTCGGGATGACTTGTTTCCAGTTTGGATACTTGCCTTCAACCAGGCGACAGGTGACTGTCGCTCGCGATGTTTGAATAACCACATCTTTGGCACGCGCACCAAACTTGACCTTGTCATCATCACCGACTTCTGCGATCGCTTTATTAATCAGAGCCAGAGCTCTGGCCGGAACGATCGTGTTGTTTGGAACCGTTGCGTGCCCAGCCACGCTAAGTCCAGTGCCAGACATGCGAGCCAATCGCCGCCCATCAGTTCCGATTGCACAAACATCGCTGTCCCGCATTTCAAACAACACACCACTGAGCGCGTAACGAGAGCTGTCATCATCAGTCGCAAATGATGTGCGGCGAATCAATTCTCGCAGTAACCTGGCCGAGAGTTCGTGATAAGACTCTTCTTTAAATCCTTCGACGTTGGGATACTCTTCAGGCTTGGCAGTTGGCAGCTTGAAATTGCTGGTGTTCGTTTCAATCAGCGTGTGCGAGCCGTCTGTGCTGATGTCGATCGACTGATCATGATTTTCGCGCAAGATCATGCCGACGCGAGCAACTGGCAATAACGCATCGCCGCGACTATGAATCTCTGCACCGTCGACGTTGATTCGAATGCCGTTCTCCATGTCAGTGGCCATCAAGATCACAGAGTGAACGCCAGTCACGACCAGCTTGACGTTCTGCAGGATCTCTTTGGGGCTGCGTGCATTGGCAACAGTGGCGGCAATTTGAAAAGCACTCAGCAGTTTTTCGCGATCGCAAGTTATGCGCATATTGTCCCTAGCCATATTGTTATAAAAGGCAGGGCGTCGCTTGTTGGGATCAAGACGTTACGGGACGTACATCGATCACGACGCCCTGCCACTCAGCAGGAAGTACACCAGCGCTCCGAGCCTAGTGCTTGCCTAAAAGAAAGAGTCAAGAGCAGGAATTGCACCTGCGACCTCGGACCTGTCGGGCTCGACCATCGAGACACCATTGGTGGCTGGAATCGAACCAGCACATCCGACCCTGACAGCCCGCGCTCTACTAACTGAGCTATCTTGACGATCGCTCTGTGTCTCTCCACTGAGCAGTACTGTCACAGCCTCCGCAACCATTTGGCATCCACTACGCCCCGTAGGGTCTCGTCGGTTGTTGCGTGCCTCCCAAAACCTGTTCAAGAATCGCCGCTGCGTTCCGTCGATTCAGGTGAGCCTGTTACGTCCAATGAAGGATCTCGCAGTTTCAGCTTCTGGGATCACTGATGCTCTTTGCCCCTCAGCCACTAGGGCTGACCCGCGGGCCTTCAACAAAAGGTATGCGATTAAAAAGCCGCGCCAGCGGCAGCAGGCGAACCAGCAGCAGGCGAACCATTACCAACTCCTGCTGTCGAACCCGCTGCTGCTGCGCTGGGCTTGGCCTTGAATGCGAAGTACTTGGGGTCAGTGTGACGGCACGCTGGCGGCACAAATTTAAGTGCAGCGATGTTCTTGGGGACGTTGGCGCCGTCTGGATCGTCAATGTGCAAAATGTCTTTAAAAGCCAATTCAACCCACGGTGGATTGTCTTCATAGAGATCTTTTCCGGTCTTGGGATCAGTGCCAACTTTCTTTTGGCCCCAGCGGAGATGAACCAAAACATGTCGACCAACAGCCGCTTGCTCGTTGACATCTACTGGTTGACCGAGCTGTGATGAAGCAATCAAATCAGCAGCGATCAGAAACGCAGTCAGCCTAGCATTCGCGAATTCCTGCGATGATTCTCCTTTTGAAGCGTCTGCGTACTTCAAAGTGATCTTGAAGGAACTATCGATAAACTCGGTAACCGATGCGTCTTCCGGCTTTCCAGCCAGCACGGTGCCATGAATTTCAATGCCATCGAGTCGATCAGTCTCGTTCACTTTTGTAATGTTTGCGTGATACCAGCCAGGCGTCGTTAACTTGCCGCCGGACATCAGCTTGTCGCCTGATGTTGTCTGAACATTCAATCCCATAATCCAAAACTCCCTGTTAAGTTGATGAAAGTCGCTGGTCCATTACCAGCAGTTGATTGATTTCCGGATGCCATGTTGGCGGATGACCGCAGACCTCCAAGCCCACGGTCCAAACTCGTTCCCAACCATATTGGGCGACGAGCGGTCGCAGCGGTTCGTACTCGAGTACCGATTGTCGAACCGCGTCTAAGCTTTTCCCGATTGGGTTCCGTTCAGCGCGACGTCGAGAAACAATCGCACCTGGCGTTGTTCGACTGCGGCCAGCAACTGCTGGCCCTCGCTATAAGTGAGCTGGTGAATGCCGAGTCCGTGCTTTTGCAGGTGCGTCTGCACAGCTTCGGTGATAGCCATGCCGCCTTCGATCTGTGCACAGACTTTGATCGCTTCTTGGATCTTGGCTTCGAGCTCTTGCGTGATCGGGCCGGTGGTCTGAACGGTCGTGCCGTTACTTGGTAGGAGCGATCGCAATTTGTTGATAATCTCTGTACCTTGCACTGCCGTAAGTTCGGCCAGCGTCTTGACGTTGCGAGCGGCCAGAGATGCGTCAACCTGTTGCTGTGTCAATCCAAGCATTGTGATCAGATTGGTTACTTCGAGCTGCTGCTCGGCCGTGATCATGACATCGACTTGTGCGTTTACCGTCGATTGAGCAGCAGGCTGTGTCGCGACCTGCGTTGGTTCAGTCGTTGCAGTTGTTGTTACGCCTAGTGCTGGCAGTGATCCAGCATTGACGCTGATCGTTCGCGACTCGCCATCGATGATGTCTTCCATCTCTTCAGGCGTATAGTAGCCGCCAGTGACCTCGGGCGCAATCGTGCGAACCGAATCGGACACCAAGCGAGCCCACAGCATCTGCATCCGGCCATGTGGCGATGCGTAACGTGGCTTGTAGGTCTTGCCGTCTTTTTCCTTCGTGTAATCCTCGTCCTTGATTTGATCCCACGAAAGCGAAAAGACCTGCGTTTGTCCGTCGTATGTGTACTCGATCGACGCGAGTTCTGGCGTGCGACTGAGAACCTTATGCTTGCCGCCGCGTGCCTTGAGTTCGGCCAGCATTGCAGCCGCTTTCTTGCTAAGTCTGCCGCCGATGATATCGAACGTCAAACATACTTCCAGCATGTCAACGCCGCGCATCAGGGCAGTCATTGCCAGCTGGCGAGCCTGGTCGATGTTGTTGAACTTCAGAAATTGGGCTTTCAGTGCCGTTTGCGCTACGTAGTCGACCGTCGCAATAAAATCGCTGGCGGTGCTGAACTGAATTAACTGTCCCATGCTAGCCTCATGTCAGAAATGATTGATGTTGAACTAACTGCTAAAGACTGCTCGTCCGTGCAGTGATGAATCGATTGATCGCTTCCGCGCTGGTCAAAGTTGTATTGCCAAGCCTAATGGCATCGAGTTTCACGCCGCCAACGCCGCGTTTGGTCCAGCGGTGGATCATCGCTTTGTCAGGTCGATGGCCGGTAGCCTGCTGGATCTCAGCCTGTGCCTGTGCAATGGTTAGCACGCGTTCAGTGAGAACCTTCGAAGTTGTTTCTGCAGCACTGCTCATTGGATTGCCTCTGCAAATTGTTTCAGCTGGCCTTCGCAATGGCCGGCGCAGACCAGCCCACTGCGCGAGCACATTGCTAGGCCACGACTGTTGATCCACGGTTGACATTCCCCGTCACAACCGCGAGTAATATCGCCTCGCGTAATGCGAGCTTGTTGATGTTGCCAGTACGCAGCGATGCATCGCGCTGGCCGCATGTAATCTGTGCCGCAGTGGCCTTGTTCCACCAGGATGCGACCAACCTCGATGATTGGCAGGTCGCGATGCTGGTCAACGATTACTCTGGCGTCTGCGGACATGGTTTACCCTAGTCTTTCAAAACGATGCAGTTGCCTTTGCCGGTGATGTATTTCTTGGCGAGAACAGATGACTTGTTGACCATACGGCCAATAACCGTCGAATGAACACCAATCAACTCAGCAACCGCACCAGGCAATGATGGTCCGAATTCGCGAATGTGCTTGGTCACTTTAGACTCAAGGTCAATGTGGTCGTCGACGCTTGTGTCGTCAGCATCAGCCAGCGGCAGCTCGCTGCAGTCAGATTCATCACCTGCGTTGTCCGGCAAAAGTGAGTCGCGAATGGCCGACAGAACAGTGAATCGAGCTTGCACCAGCTCAATCTCAGCGTTCAATCCTTCGATAACCTCATCGCGATTGCTCAACATGTCGTCCACCAACATCAGGATTTCGTTGACCAGTGGATGAACAGTGCCTTCTTGCTCCGTTTCGTCGCTCATAGAAATCGGCTCCACGAAAAATGCCACTGGGTTTGACCGATCCTGATCGCCCCCAGGTGATTGTCCTCGGCCGTCTTGGCCTATCAGTCGGGCGTCGGCCCCGATCCAAAGTTGCTCCCAGCTCGACGTGAGCCGCGGCGCTGATCAAACTATTCAAAGAGGGAGTGGCGGAATCGAACCGCCGCATAGCAAGAGCATTTGCAACTTCGTGAAGATGCCATCTGTCTCGCGTTGCCCAACCACTGAGCGAGTCCCTACCAGACCGGAGGATTCATAGCGTCTGCCAATTCGGGCCCTCAGATCGCACTGGCCAGTTAGAATCAGTACGACCTACCGAAGCAGCAGACACGGCTGCTGCTCTTATCCGGTCGCCTGCAGTCCTGGCGTGCCCACTGCCGCTCCATTCACGGCAGTGGACGGTTCGAGTTCGTAAATCCCCGCATCCATGTCGAACGGATGCATCAACATTGGTCGAATCACGGTGCATTGATGGCGGCCAGGCATTGTTCGAAGCTGGCCAACTGTCAGACCAGTGTCAGCAATCACAGGTGCAGGCTCGCCACCAGGAAACAGCCCCACGTCGCCAGGCTGAATGACCTCATCTGGCCCAAGAACATCGCCTTCAATGCGCACAAACCAGCATGCAGGCGTATCGCCCAGATCGCATCGCATGCCTTCATGGCCGCATGGATACTCGACGAAATTCTCATTCGCCCAGCGGAAGTAAAAGTGATCGCCATGCTGAGTGACAACAACATTGCGAGCGTTCTTAACAACCTCGCCGCTCTCGGTTGTGGTAGCCCAGCAGAATTCGTAGTTACCGGGCTCGGAAATCTCTGAGCCTCGTATCACTCGCCTAGCCATTTGAAACTCCCTAGTTGCGCGCCGCCATTTCTTCGAACAACTTTTGAAGACGACTCTTTTGCGAGGCCTTCAAAGTTCGCAGCTCGTGCGGAAGGATGAGAAAGCCTTCCTGCAATAGCCGCTTGATGTATTGCTCTTGCTTCGCCGCCGGCAGTTCGGCCAGCATTCGACGCAGTTTGGCGCGACAGCCTTCACACTGAAGTTTTGCGCTGTTGGCCTCGTTGGCATCTTTGGTTTCGCAATCGCACGTGACGCATTTATTGGCGTGGAGTCGCTCGCGAATCCTCGCCATCGCCGCCTTCGTCCTGCGAATTCGAATCCGTATCACAAGAAACCTTCTCATGTTCAATCGCTCAGTTCGGCCCAAGGGTGCTTTCGTCCTTGGATGAGCTCCGAGCTTCCTTCCATGTCAGATCCATAACTGACTCGAGTAACTTAACCATTACTCGACCAAGCGTCAATCAAAACTGACCAAGTTTACACCAAGCGTTGACCATCCTGGCGGCGTAACTCTTTTTGTCGCCGAGAGTTGTGGACACTGAAAATTTTTTTTGATACGGTGATTCCATGGCCAAAAAATCACCAAAAAACGACCGTACGCCACGAGAAAAAACGCCACTCGATGCCGATTCAGTGGACGCAAAAGCACATGATTTGGCAGATTTAGCTCGAAAACTGAGTGAAATCGCCACCAAGATGCGAACACGCCATGTTTCAACGATCGAAGCAATGGGCCTAACAAATTGGCAGCAAGGCTACGAAAAACTGCGAAGTTCAACCAATTCCATCGAAAGAGCACTCGTTGATGAGCTAAACGCACCGGTCAAACGCAAGGTGGTTGAAAAAAGAAGCTCAGCCGAGTCGAAGTGACTCGGGGATTGGTACTTCTTCGGGCCAAGGCACCAAGACAACGCTTTTTTCTTCATCGCGAGACCAGTCACTTATCGCTTCAGTACACGCGGCGAGCGTGAGATGCTCATTAACTACGTAATACTGACCGAGTATGAGATCGATACAAAGTAACTTCCACATGATGAGAGGTTCGAGCTGCGGCCTGATCTGCGGCGCGAAACTCCTTCCAGGATCGCGGCAGGCACCGATGTTCAAAATTTTCCAGTTGGCAAAATTTTGCTAGCGACGCATACAACTTTGGTCATGACAAATTTTCCACATAGGTGAGCAATGGATATCGGGGCTGCACTTTTTTCACTGCTGTTGCCAGGTGCTGGTCACTTCGTCAAAGGAAAAATTGGCGAAGGGCTTGGCTGGGGCGCCGCGTTTCTTTTTTGCTGTTTCTACGCAATAACTTTTTGGCCGGCAGCGATCGGCGCAGCAGCAATCTACATTTGCGCTCCGTTTTCAGCGTACAAGGCTAAGCAGACAAATCTTCCAGAGATGTAGCCATGCATATGAAATTGATTACGCGAGACGGAAGTAACCCATTTCTTGATCCTGCGCTAGTAAACTACTGTCGAGATGAGCAGAAAATCTTGGCTGCTGTTTGGATCGTGCTTCCTGATGCCCCGCATCCAGTAAAATTTTGGTGCGCGTTTTCATGCCGGCCAGCAATCGGCGATCAAATTCAGACCGACGATTTTTCCTTGTGCGTTGTTCGGCGAATTTTCTTCAAAATGCAAACCAGCCAGCGAGGAATTGACGCCACGCTGAATCTCGAACTGGTTCCATACTCGGAATCCGGTGGCGAATAACCAAACGGCGGACAGTACTTACTGCTTGATCTTTTCATTTTGAACCTCATTCTTGCGTTTTCGGCCATGTAACGCGACGCCGAGGGTTATGAAATCGCATTTTACGCGACTTGCTCGTCACGCATTCCACCAATGCGACTTTTTCCGCCATAGAGACATTGGCCGTCCTAAGTAGTTGGAAAAGTCCGCTGAACCTCATAAACCATCGGCCAGCGATCAGCCAGAGACGTCGGTAACCGCCGATTACTCTCTTTTTATCCTTCTTCCTCCCTCCTTCCTTCTTTCTCTTTATCTTTCTTTCTTTTCTTAGGACAAATAGGACAAAGAAAGAAAGAAAGAAGAAAGAGAAGGAAAAAGAAGGGCAAAAAGCGCCCTCCCGACTGCGGACAGCACTAGGACGGACTTAGGACGGACCAGTTCTTTTGCTAAAAAAAATTCTTTAGCTAAAAATTTTTCGTTGCAGAAATTTTTTCGTGCATTGCCGAAGTGTCTCAATCCGTCCTAAGTGGCGCCCTAGTTTGTCCTATGTGTTTGGACGTTTGTTGCGGGCGTGATTTTTCGCATCAGAAATTTAGAGCTTCGGTGCGTGCCTCGCTGCTTCAATGGCCTTGCGCTCAGAAATTTTCGCGTAATGCTCGGTCATCTGGATGTTTGCATGACCTAACAGGGCCTGCGCTGCCTCTGGTCCAAGTGCATCACGCACAATCGTTCCGGCCAGGTGTCGCAGTTGGTAAGGAGTCCAGTTGGAAACCTCTGCTGACTTCGCGGCGCGCTGGATAGCTTGCCTGTAACTGCTTGAGTCGTAGCAGTCACCTGGTCGCTTCGCTGGACTGGATTTTCGTTTTCGATAACTGCCATAGCCTTTGCGTTCCGATCTCTGCTTCGCGCGAAACCATGCCATGGTCTCGGCTGGCGAGAAGCAGTAGCTGGTTGGCTTGCGATTGAGATAGTCGACCAGCGCGTCTTGAGCGTCGCCAACGATCGGGATTGCTCGAGCTTTGCCGCGGCTCGCGTTCTTGTGCTTGGCCGGTCGATACATCCACACTTCACCAGATCGATCGATGTCACATGGCCGCATCCGGCAGAGCTCGCTCGGGCGCATGCCAGTGGCAATCTGGATCCGCAGCATCGCTTTCAGCGTCGGCGATAGAAAAACTGCAGTAGCGCGTACGAGGTCGATGGCCACCGGTGTGACAGGATCGGTTTCCTTGGCCGTCGTTTGCCCTTGTCGCAAAGATTCGACCGCGCATAGTCGTTGCCAGACATCCTGGCTGACGAGCTCTTCACTGACAGCATGCTTGAACATCCGGACCAGGCCGTTGGTGAGTCGGTTGCAGTACTTGCGAGAGTTGTCGGCCTTGATCCACCGATCGCGTTGCTCTTTGAGCGACTTCGGGCCGAACTTCTCGGCCAGTAGGTCGCCATAATGCTCGATGATTTCGTCGGTGAGCTTCTTGATGCGTTTCAGATCTTTCGAGTCCTCGGTATAGATCGTCTTGGCGTGCTCGTGATACACGGTCGCAACGTGCCTGACCGTGATCGGTTCATCTGACCGGTTCTCGACCGGCGGTTGGATAGCTGCCTGCACCATCTCATCAAGGTTAATTCCATCTGGCACCTTGAGCCCATTGGCTTGGTACTCGCGAATCAGGACTGCATAACGCGCGAGGCTCTCTGGTGAGCCATGCTTGCCGAGATAGTAAGTCTTGCCGTCGATCTTGCAGACAGCATTTCCAGAGATGTGGAACTGAAGCGCAGGCATCTGCGATTTTGGACGAGCCATCATTCACCCCCAACGCCGGTGTACTGGTCAATCAGTACAGTTTTGGCGTATTCATTTGCAGTTTTGGGGGCCGCTCGTCAGTGTGACGGTACGCTTAAAAAGGTGCGTCCGGCCTTGGTTTTCATTGGTCTTTTGAGTCAGTACACCCAAATGGATTCGAACCATTAACCTTCGGTTCCGTAGTCGGCTCGGTTGCTGGTTAGGCCAAGCTTAAAAACCCACAAATACTGCAGCCAGCAGCTTAGATGAATGCAACGAGCGTTGCAACGATGGCAATCAAAGGGAGTATTGCCGTATTCTGCCGTATGGTAGTCTAGTGGACTATAGCTTGGTTTTTTGCCCGAAAAAACAGGTGGACAAGTGTCATCCAAACAACGAATTCATGTGCGTTCTTTTTTGGCAGTCAACGCGTCTGGACGCCAATTCGAAATTCACCAGTTTCAAGACATGATCTTAACGCAAACGCGCGGCGGTACACTGAGAACCCCCGGGGTTTCAGATCTGCAACTAGATGACGGCCGCTTTGTGAATCAAATCTCCAAAGGCAACTACGAAATTGCTGAATCGGGCGAGCAGCTTTCTTCTGATGACCCTGACGCACCATAGCACTGTTCAGCCAAAAATTTTTGGTCGTGCGCGGTTAAAAGTTTCCCGAAAATTCTTCCAACTG
>JACCDR012337578.1_pt1 | contig 55515 bp, 82 predicted proteins | sample 7446431 | NCBI WGS metagenome assembly JACCDR01 (sample SAMN15323443, study PRJNA562643) | freshwater metagenome | isolation source: river surface water | place: USA:Blue River Watershed | collected 2017-08-17 | reverse complement strand
ATGATACCGTTTTATTTCTAGTCGAATGGGAATCTACAGCTTCAGGATTTAATCTTCTCTGCCATTCAAAAGAAAATAAGAAATACTCCAATAGAAAACTGTCTAACTTCTCCGTAAGCAGCTATACCACATCTAACGGAAGACACGTTTATAAATTATTTCCGGAAAAACACCACCACTTAGAGTGAGTTGCTAGATAGACCCTCTCCGTGTATAATCCGGAAGAGGATCTATATATGAAAAACAAAAGAGCTAACACTCCACCGCAGCTAGCCGCTGTAAAATCCGACATGTACACTATATTCGACCACGGTGTACTGAACTACGACTCCCAAGATGGTCATATACGTCGGTGCAAGCTCAAATTCAATAAACGACCTACAGTAAGAGGACGCTCACTAAACGCTAGAAAGGGTGGCTATGGTTACGTAGGCTTTGACATTAGACGAGGTGGTATACGGCTGGGATTGAAAGATTTCGAAAACCGTATTAAGCCACACAGGCCGGAATATCGTTCAGGCGGAGGTTTCTTGGTTAAATGCATTTCCAACCATGTTACCGCCAGTCTAGAGGAGTTTGGTTTAATATGAGCATTATACCATTTTACGACATTTTGCTTGTAGTACTGTCGGTTATAGACAGTAACGTAGAGTACCAAGCAAAGCTAAAGGAACAAGCACAGCGCGATAATAACGTGCAGATAGCCACCGTACACGTTTCCAATAGTGAAATAGAGTGTCTTAAGAAGAACATGTTCTATGAAGCCAGAGGCGAAGGAAGGGATGGAATGTTGGCTGTTGGTCATGTTACCATCAACAGATCGCTCTCAAACCGATTCCCGGACGATCTGTGCGACGTTGTGTATCAAACAGGACAGTTTCACTGGGTAACGCTAGAAGGGCTCAGAGGCATTCCTAGGGCCGAAGATGAGCGTCTGGATATGTTGGCCAAGCTTTTAATAGAACAACGCCTAGAACAGGGGAAGCCTGATAATCTTACTCACGGTGCAACCTTCTTCCACAATAGCAGTGTATCTCCACAATGGCACAAGCTAGAAAAGACGGCTTCAATCGGTGATCATCATTTCTACAGGTACTAACAATGACACTTAAAGAAGACATTGAGCGGTTCGAACAGCGACTGCAGCGATACAAAGCCAGAATACATTTCATGTGGAAGTTGTCTGCTAGATTGGCTGGTACTGGCGCGTCTATATTATTCTCGGATATAATGAGAGAACTCACCAATCGCGATTTAAAGCGTATATCGTATGCGATGCACGCCCCAGTAAGTTATCTCTCTGGAACGTTTTACAACGCGTCTCAATCCAATATAAACACACTGGAATTGGAGTTGATGCCTATAATGTCCTATATGATTGACATTGAACCTTCCGAAGACGTTGTGCATCTTTGTGATATGATGAACCGCAGACAAGGAACGCACCATCAACCATACAATAATTTCAGGCCAGTAAAATGTGAAATTGATAGTATATTTGCCGCTAACAGGGGCAAGACTGAATCATTATGCGTATTGGATGTCACAGAAATTGAACAATTGACCAACATACAAAGAATATTCATGGACTTCCACGGTAGAAATTTAACCGGAAGTAGCAATTTTTTTGTACTGAGTATACGGGATCAAACAGCATCCGAAATAATGGCCAAAACATGGGATAACTATTACGGCATACTAGAGCAACAAATGTACAAACTAGATCTGTATAAAGAATTAAAGGGCTCGTCCGCTGATGAAATAGCGGATATGAGAAGCAACATAGAAGAAGTGCAGATACCATTAGCAATAATACAACAATTAGAGAACGATATTGATGAGCAAAGACACAACACCCCCAAGTATGGAAGACATGATACACGGTTATACCACGAGCATTTTCCAGAATTCGGTTATCACAAATATAACGACCATTTCTGATACAGCACAAGTAGAATATAGACATTCCGGCAAACAAATACGCTATTTCGTCAATGTTCAAGATGTGGTTAATGTTGAAACCCCAATATGGGACAAGTGTGGTAGAATAGCAAACAAGCTTTACATGAAGGCCATTCAGGAGATAAAAAATGAAAAGAGTTAGAAAAGTCGAAGAACGCATTGTCTTGGAAAAGAATGATTACTTAAACTCAGTTGTCGAAGAAGTATTCGAGAAGCCGGGTGCGATAGTATTAAAGCTTTCTACGGAACACGGCATATTCTACGCATACAGCTATACCAGTGGCCTTCATGAATTGGTTGAAGAGTCCTCTGATGTAAATTGGGCTACCTCCAAATACATGACTTACGATGCAGGTAATATAATCAATAGCTACATAGAGCAATATAAGAGGACCGCATGAACATGGAAGAATGCAGTCTAACTCTACTAAATCGTTTCAAATTCAATCTAAACTTTCTCAATAGACACAAGCATCTCATAGCTGTAGTCATGCGACGAGTTGAAATTTCGGAAGAAAGTATGACGGTGGACATGGCTCTCTTGCACGAGTTCATGCAAGACTACGCTAGTGACTGTCTAACCCCGTGCTCAATTTCAATTGAGATACCACAAAATTACTTTAGTGCATCGTCAACCAAGAGTATAACAATTAAGTTCATCGACAACGGTTCATCTGTTACTGGAGTCGATCTAAATAACGAGGAAATCAAAGCGTTATTCACCATAATAGATAAAATGCTTCAACTATGCGCAGTCAAATTCTTAAAACATTGATGTTGTTGCTGTTAGAGCTTCCGCTTCTAATAGCATCCGGGTTCCTCATAGTAATTTCTAGCACTGGAATAATAAAGGCTGATGAGTTTACACACATCAGCCTTTTAGTTTTTCTGTTCGGAATTTTTGGTTGCGTAATAAGTATACGCAATATTAAGACAACTCAGAATAGACGCTCTCAATAAACGCTATAAGCTCTTCAGAAATAGCTGGTTTTTCGAAATCCAACAAAAGCTTGCATAGGATTTTGGCGGCACCGGTCTCTACTACAAGCCTAAACGTTTTTCTGCGTTCATTTCCGTCAGCATACCTGCGCAGCATGGAATAAATATTGAATGATACATGCATGTACCCTTGTTGCGTAAGCTGCTGTTGTATAGGTGTGTAGTTATCGAGTATATAATTGGTTGAAGCAGCATCCAATTCTATCTCTAAGTCTATGGCGGGTTCTAGTGTTATTTGATTTATGCGCATTGGTGTAGTTCCAGATTATTGCACATCCTATCACCGTCAGAGCGAAGAATCAACCATTATGAGTCATAAGGTGTTAAAATGAGCAGATTACTTTTCATTTTTGTTTCGTTGTATTTAATAGGGTGTTCGGAAAAAACGCCAGAGTCTTATGTGCGTGAAGACAAGCAATTGATATTGTGCAAGCCATTACTTTCCGGAGAAAAAGACATACTGTTCTACGCAGAAGATAGAACCAAGTATGAAGTTAATAACGTACCACAGATATACAATTACATAATCAAGACCGTAGATGGCCAGACGGTAAGCATATCTTCATTGGAAGAAACCAACTACAAGTGTGAAGAAGTTAAAAAGCCTTCTATTTCTCAATAGAAGGCTTTGTGTCTATCTTAACAGCTATGTCTAGTGGGTGCCACCCTAGCTCTTGAAGCAGTGTATTGCTATCGACAGGCTTAGCTTTAGAAGGATCGAGTGAAAGGGTTATGTGGAATGTCTTTCCATCGGGCCTTACGGTAGTGCCGTTAACTTCAACGACCAGACATTCTATTTTTTCATTTGCGGAGTAACCTATAACCCTACAAGACTTCGGCGTATCCGGCAATGGTTCTCCTGCTGGTACCCCGAAACGTAACGTAATGTGGTGTGCTATAACTTTCTCAAATTTTGGTGGAAATCTAGAAAGCAGCATGCTTCTAGATGAATCGGTCAACTTATAGCAACTGTACATACGCTTTACTCTTCTATAACTGTTCTAATGGCTTGAACGGAGTTAAGTATTTCTAAAACTTCGTCGTCATCTGTACAGCTTAGCAAATCTTCTGCGCATTCGTCAAGATCAAAACCATGATCCGCCAGTATCAATTCTACTTCCGATAAGGCAATGCGCAATTCTTCAAAAAATGCACTCTTTGTAGTGTCGTTCATCCTAATAGCACCGTGGTATTGTTGGGGAGCATTTCTACTATTACTGTCTCGGCTTCAATCCCCTGAGTGGTTTTGAAATGTAAGGCTTGCTCGTAGCTAACATTTTCCATGACAGTACTGTTATTGACTATTACTTTATATCTTTTGTTTGATGTACCTGTTAGTAGCTGACTCATTGTTATCTCCTAAATTAGCTATTATATGTAGTACACGAATATGTTTATGTCGCTATAATCTTTAGCAAGACTTGCGAATACCGGCTCGATTTCCGTATTCCAGTCTAGACCGCCTCGCTCACAGCCCACCTTAACGGTGTGAAAGCTCTTAATGCCGTAGGCTTCGCAAGCGGTCAGAGCGGCGGTTAAGCTGGAACGAACGTTCTCTACGGATGCATATTTACGTCCGGGTTCATTACCTAAATCTACTTGCGTAAAGCAATTCGCCACCGTTATCATATCTGTTACGTCAACAAGTTGACATGTTCCCGCCAAATTGTCGTCTGGTGTTATAGTAAGGTATTTCTTGTAAGCGTTTGGCCAAGTTTTGCGTATTGCTAAGGCCACACCAGCCCCCATATAGCCCTTGCAATTGACGCCGTGGGCTACCATACCTTCAGTAACTTTGGTTATGTCGCCGTGTATCAATGTGTAAGACATTACAGCAATGAATTTTCGTGTCTTGCAGTGCCAACCAGCATGAACTTAGATAAGAACACCGATACCGGTTCTGTTATTGTCTTTAGTTCTTGGTTTTCTTCCGGTAAAGTCGGACCATCTATTACATAAGTGACGGTCTGATTATCGTTATAAGATTCCGTATCGCCGTCTACGGAGATTACGGTTGCTGTAATCCAGCTTTGGCCATCGTTAGAGACGTATGCTCTAGGCCCAAGACGTATACCAGCTTTGAATATAGTCGGGGTTGGTTCAGGGTTCAATATGGGAGCGTCTATGTCATAGAGAGGCTTTGTCGGCTTGCTCCAACGTTGCTTAAGGAATACTACGCAAGCTGCCCCTAGCGTGCCTGCAGCTACTGCTGCTAATGTAAATGCTACAGTTTCAAAAGTCATGACTAGCACCCCAGATTCACGCCTAGCTTCTTAGCTAGATCAGTGCAGCCACCAACATACTCTTCGCCTAAGAAAATCTGTGGAAGCGTTCTAACCACCACTCCAGTCTTAGCCTGTATTTCCTGCTTTATTACATCGGCTTCAGGTGTTCCTCTAACAAGAACTACTTCTTCTACCTGATAATTTTTCGTCTGTAAAATCTGCTTTGCTCTTACGCACCAAGGGCAACCAGACATTGTGTAAATCTTAGCTTTCATTTTTACTCCGTTGATTTATGACATGATTATGTATTGAATTATATAGAACTGTGCTGTTTCTGTCAAGGTCTTCGTAATTAGAGTAGTTAATCTGAGTAGCTAAGATCTTATTGTTGCTGCCTCTGTAGTACACCGTTATAGAAAATTCTTTAGGAAACGGATTTACAGAGCATTCATAGCGCAAAACATGACGCACATCTATTTGAAGATTGTTGAGTTGAGTTAATATATTCATGGCTGAAAATGAAGAAGGCGCTTAGCGCCTTCTTCTCAATCCTTATCTTTATCAGTGTCTTCGGATGGGCGACCGGGGGAGCGATCAGTTTTTTCAAACGCACGAACTTCGGAAAGCTTTAGCATGTGGTCGCGTCGGCCTTTTTCTGGCTGATAGGACTTAAGAGTGCCGTCTCCTATAAGCTGACGAATTCTGGACATATTGACCTTCAATATCTTAGCTGCCTGTGCAGTGCTAATGTACTGCCCAAGCTCACCCGGTGCAGGGGTCTTATGCATGTCGTCGTTTTCGGTTTTTTGTCTTGACTTGTTTTCGAATAAGTTATCTAGTTTCATCGTATCCTCGATATGTGTTAACTATTTATGTAGGCTCTGACATTATACCGGAAATGCATACCGTCAGTCTATAGGGTGTTACATTATCAGTATCTTTCCGTAAGCGGCTGATAGCATATCATCAAAGTAAAAGCCCCAAATCTCTGGAGAGCGTTCCTAGAATTTCGTTCACCGCTTCGGCATCTTTGATTCTATATTTGTTGCCGCGATAGCCACCTACAGCGAATTCGCTAGGTGGGGCGTTAAACTTTATTGAGCCTGTGGTTATGTATTGAGCGAATAGTTCGTTTATTACTTCGAACCAATCTCTTATTATACCTTCGCGGGCAGATCTAAAAGTGCAAACTTTCTGGAAGAAGTTCTTCATCATCAATTCATGATTTCTGGAACGCTTGTAAGTCTCTTGACCATAACGTGCACGATCTTTTTCTCTTTCACTTGCTGGAAAGTCGGAAGCTCCCATGCCGTAATAGTTCTGCATTATCTCTGAGGTGGTTCTCAATATGACATCTGACGCTTCTAAGTATGGTTGGTTAGTTCTAGAACCTTGAACTCTAGCGAATGCGTGAGCTATTCTATGAGCTATGATCCAAGGTGTCATCACCATTTTTTCGGAACCGCTATTGTTGGTGAATATGACGTTTATGGAGTCTGCAAGATCGCTTTTACGGACTTCATCTGCCACCACTTTACCTAAACGCTGTTCAACTTCTTCAATTCCGCCTTTTAGTATTCCGATCTCAAGATGCCTTCCAGCACCGGGCATGTTAACGAAGAATAGGTTGAAATCGTGGTCTGTATTGTCGAACTTATTTTTAAGACGCTGTATAGATCTCGGGTTTGTTATTAGAGTTCTGTCTCTGCGGTCTCTGAAGCTGTGTGATTTGTCAAAATTACCTATAGTCTTGTAGTCACCTATAGGAGCTTCTTGTAACAAGTACTGCTTGAATGTTAATTTATTTTGCATCGATCAAATCTCTGTCATGGTTCAATTTTTTCTTAGACTTAGTGATGAAAGCATTTACTCTAGCCATACCCCATTGTTCTGGAGTGGTGCCGGGGCGGTGCCCAGTCTTCCATGCTGCAACACCTCTGTCGTATACCTTTTTCAGTGTGGAATAAGAGATTCCAGACTTCTCTGCCTTATTTTTCAAACCTTTGTTTTGAGCGGCCTCATTTATTACAGAAGCGAGACTAAATTCAGCACTTTCATCATACTTTTTATGGTATGCCTTGGTGTGTTGAGACGGCTTAGTCTTTTTATTCTCGTCGGTCTTCCAGTTAGACGGATCGTATGCCGACGGATCAGAGTCGTCTTTCTTTTTATTTTTCTCTATCTCTTTACGACGTTCAGATTTTTCCTTATCCGTCAAACCGGACATGTAGCGATCTTGAACGCCGTCTTTATCGGCATCCCTAGCTTCTTGCAAAAATAATCTAAGCGTCTCAAACATAAAGTGTCTATTCCAATTTAGGAATATTTATCACTATGCCGTTCAAAACGTTATCCAACCACCAATCCGGGTATCGACCACAGTTGTATAATTCATACTTGAACAGCATACAGTTAGATATGTCTTCTCGCCACATCTTAACAGTTATGTCCATTATTTTCTTACCGACGAAAAAACCGTTATGCTTATTGACAGAGGTACCGAAACTTTCATGATTGAATAGTTCCACCACACTGTCATCAGAAAAATCACAGAAGGTGTATTCTTCTGAAAATATCTGGTATATCTGACACATTCTCTTGAATTTGCCAGACACTCCACCTATAGTTCTTATTAAATTGCGTTTAGCTGGGTCATTTGGTTATCCTCCATAGTATTGACACTGTAGCTATGAGTATGTAGTATAGCCACAGGAGAAAAAACATGCAACTAAAACAAATAAGCTTGAACGAAAGTTGGGAAATAAACATAGACAGTGACGGAGTAATAGCCGACTTCGAGGCTATAGTTTCGCAACATGTAGGCAAACCTTTCAAGGATATCGCTCGCGGTGCCCTGTGGCGAGCAGTGGAAGACTATGATAACACTGTTGGACCATTTTTCGAAGCTCTACCGAAAATGCCCGATGCTGACAAGTTATTGGATTTTGTGCGCAGCCACTTTGTCAATGTGAAAATATTGACTGCAAGCGGACACGTTCCGAAAAACGGTCCACAGCAGAAGATAAACTGGTACAAAAAGCACTATGGTCACGATCTAGTAGTCAAAGTCGTCACCAAGAGCCCCGACAAGGCACAATATGCTCATCCGCGAGCCATTCTAATAGATGATCGCAGTAAGAGTATTGATCCGTGGGTAGCTGCCGGTGGTATCGGCATCCTGCACACATCTGCCGATACTACGATAGCTGAGCTTAAGCGCATAACCGGATTAGAATGATTTAAGGTCTCAATGCCGAATACGTAAATTGGCTCGTATTCGGCAAAGACCAAGTCTGTGCTGGTTGGCGGATAGTTACAGATTCACCGACGCCGTTCACGCTTGCAGCTATAAACATAGGTACATCGAAAGGAATTGTAAAGTCGAACCCGGTGCCAGCGTCGGGGTTTGCAGCACCATTAGTGTAGACTCCATTTACGGCTGTCCAAACTCTGCCATTTGTCCAATCAACTAGAATGTTTACTGCCCTATCTTGAAGTCCGAAAGCCCTAAACTCAGTTAATGATAGCCAATTAGAACTAGACCCGCTTGGCGCAGTCACTCTCCAATATCTAGCCTGCACTGGGAAAGGTAAGTCAAAATTAAATGTCTGATTGGTATCAGTCACGTTGGTTATGGTCAAAGCGGTAGTCCAGTTTGTGTTGTCATTGGAATATTGGATAACTCTACCATTTAAGTATAATGATACCGGTCCCCATTCGGGTAAGTTTGAAGATGCACCTATTGCTATTCTAGATACATTTCTAGAATCGCCAAGATCCATCGCTATGAATTCGCTCGCGCCATTATTGGTTGCGGCTCCAGTGGAGAAATTAGAATCGCGCATGTTTGTAGTGGTGGCGATCAAATTCCCAGTGTAGGATGAACTTTGTGAATAGCTGGTCGCCAAGTATTCATATGTTGTAAGATTTACTTGTGGAACCGTAGGGGTAGATGGTATCGTTATGCCATTGCTAATCATACTGCCATTTCCAGTGGTGGAAGCCGCTACGGCCCAAGAATTGCTTCCAGAGCCCAAAAGCTGCAACGGTGAATCAACAATTCCCTTAGTGAAACCTATTCTAACACTGGCAGCGGCAGAAAGAGAGAATTGGTAATTTATTTTAGCTCCCACTACATCTACTCTGTCTTGGGTTCTGGCAAAACCTATAGCTGTGGTGCCTACACTTCTAGTAAATTCCGTTGCTGGTATGGTGAAGTTGGAAGTGTATACTGGTGCACCCCTACTAATTTCCACACTGTCTATAGAGCCGGTAAAGAATGTTGTTACGTTTCTATCCGATCTACAGCCCATCCGTATTCCTTCGGTGGCGAAAGTTGTGTAGTTTGTATTGTCCACAACGCTACCTTGTAACTGCCCATCAAAGAATATTCTAGCAGTTCCTGACTGACGAGTTACAGCTATATGGTGCCATAATCCATCGTTCACAGGTGTTGTAGTAGTTATTATTGCGACTGACGGACCTTGTAGTGCCACGCGGTTTGCTGTCGTACCAAAGCTACCATTTCCCACAACTATCTGTAACCCACCAGCAGGGTTTACGGTCTTATCCGGACAGAATATTCTGGCAAGACCGGCAGAGGCGCTGTAGTCTGTAGAAGTCTTAATCCAGAATTGTATGCAGAAATCGCCTGTACCGAAATTATAATCCTGAGACGGTGTCGAAGCAACTGTGGTTGTTGTTCCATTAAACAACATAGCACCTGTTCCAAACCTAGGCGAGTTGTCGAATTGCATATTTCCACCAAACCACACCTTACCACACAAGTCAACCAGAGTTCTGTTGAAATTCAATATAGACGATTCAGTAAAATCGAAATAGTTTGCTGTAGATCTTACTAATGTAGTGCCCATGTTGCTAAGCGTGTAGGTATAATCCGAATCACTGCCACCGACAACAAATTTATTCTGCGAGGTTCTTGCTTGAATTCTATCGAATATCACGGCATTTCTAACAGGTGCGCCATCACTGTCGAACGCTACTAGAAAGTAGTTCAATCCACTATCCAGCCATTCAAATACGGCTCTACCATTAGTATCACTAATCCTAGTTTGCACTAAGGAACCATCGGCAGAGTTGTAAAGTCTGACAGTTCTAGATACTGGCACAGAGTTTTCCGTAACTAATACTTGTATCTCTCTAAATGAACCATATGCATTTGGGAGTATATTCTTTTGTACTTCTGTGCGTATACTAGAATCTAGTCGTAGTGTTTTATAACGGTTCAAGAAACTGGAATACGGCGTATACACAGGCGTTACCGTCTCTTGCAATACAGAAGACAAAATTTGTATACTGGATGCGTTTATCGCGCCTAAATCTGTTATACTCATTTATTCTGCCCTTATTAGAAAAAACGTAACGTCAGACACCGTCGAAGAAACACCTATTATAATCGGTATGTATGGTATCCCCTCCAATAATATTCTACTGGATTGCGGACCAACTATCCTATCGTTCACTGCTATACCAGCATTTGCCAATAGCGTATCTGCCGCAGAACCACCGACCACTAATAAATGCGGATGTGTAGCTACTATTTTAGAACCATATCTGTCTATTAAATAACTCGGTCTAGACGCGAAGTACAGATTAGAATATGCTAAAATACCGTCATATGCGATTCCAATATCGTTTAGAGTTCTAGAGCCTATAGTTGTGGAGGTGGAAGTAGACACTTCTGTTATAGGATGGAAGAAAGTGCACGGTGCGCAATTTCTAATTTGGTCACGAGAAAAGTCTGAATTTATCGCATTATTTACATTAAGCCTGTTCTGGCCAGAAACGCCAGAATACAATAAAGGATTATCTATGTTAGTAAAAAGACTGTTTATCGTACTAGACGCATTTCGGTAGTGCATTGTTAACGCACCATTTCCAGCAACGTTGTTTTGTGGGTTTATATTTAGATACGTATTACCATCTATTTCTCCGAAAAATAAGAAATGTACATTCTGTGCAGAAGGATTTGCGGCGCTACCATTAGTAACCAATAAAGTAAAAAATTTATCATCTCCAAATAAAACCCAAGGGCTTGGAGATGTAGATGAACCCAATTTCTGAAATACCCAACGGTTAGATATTGGAGAAGCAAAAGTTGGCAATTCCGGAGTGAACCATCTGTTGGTATCGGGGTTAATGGAATCCAATACGTTTACAACAAATGCACTCCCGGTGAAATCGTCTAAATTCGACACTCGCAATAATTTTCTATTTGTTCCATTCGGTGCGCGGTAAACCCTATGCGTCTCACTACGCTCCTCTATCGTCCAGCCCAACGATGGATGGTCCGTATATCCGAATACTAGGCATAAGTCTAGCAAATCCAATAACCCGGATGGACCGGAATATATGTCATACCCGCCATTAGCATCTGCACTTGAATAAAATCTGTAGCTCATATTAGCCCCATGGTATATTTTCGGCTATAATAAATAGTCCGTTGGCAGTGGTGGTAACGAAGTTACCTAATCTGAAACATACGAAATTTGTGCCACTGAATGCGCCAGATGTAACCTGCAGTCTACTAACCGGTTGTATGCCTACAGTAGTGGATAGCGCGTTAGGTGAAAAATACGCTCCGGGTAAAAATCCTATAAAATGAGCAGGGTTAGTCCTGTTAATAGTAGTAGCGTTTGCTGTTAAAATTCCTACCCTCTCAAAATAATTTAGACCAGATACGGTGTCTGGGGTTGCCAAGAAAGACATTTCTCCCAGTGTTGTAGACGAACTTATCGATGAATGGTTAAAAGCTGTCGTTAAAAACGCTGCAGGCGTACCAGTGGGTATATAAGTGTTGGAGACGTTTCTTGCAAGAAATTTTCCAGTAGGAGTGGTTGACACGGAGCCATAAGAAACTGCACCGAATGAAGAAGTTAACTGTGCGGAGTTAGTTCCGCCAACGCCAAGGATGGTGCCGTATGGTAGTGGAGTTTGGGGGGTTGCAGTATTTGGTATGATGTCTCCAAAATAGAACATGCTGGCGGAACCAGAGCCAAGAGCCCGAAAGTATAGATAAAAAAACTTGTTATTAGCTACTACAGTCCAAGCGAAGGGCGCAGTTGAACTTATTCCGCATAATTGGTTGGGTTCTGAAGCTGTTGGGATGAACGGTTCCACGCCAGCGTTTACGGATGTCATGGATGAAAAAGCATTCATTCTAAACGTGCTGTTAGTAAAAGAGTTGTCTACTCTTAGAAAATACCTATTTCCAGCCCCGGCTCGATAAACTCTAATTCCTGTATCTGTAAATTCTATAGTCCAGCCTGCTGCTGCTTTTGCTCCATAGCCATTGACCAAGCACGCATCTAAAACAGCTACTATTTGACCTACAGTAGATACGCTTGTTACTTGTGGTGCTCCTGCGTCGGAGCTATGATAAAACGTTGGTGTACTCATTTAATGTCCAGTTGTACTATAGTTATGTTAGGATTGTATGCATCCTGATTTATATCAAGATTTATTGAATTCAGAGTATTTATACCCTGCGGAATAGCTGGCGTTGGGGTAGGTGTTGGGGTAGGTGTTGGCGTTTGGGAGAGTGATGGAGTAGATGATGGAGACCTTGTTGGTGTAACGGTTGGTGTACTCGAAACAACTACTGGAGTAGACGTTGCGGATGGGGTTGGGGTTGGCGTAAAAGTGACCGTAGGTGTTATAGTTGCCGTTACTGTAGGAGTGGCAGTGACGGTTCTTGTCGGTGTCGGTGTAAATCCGGGTGTTAATGTGGGGGTGTTCGTTGGAGTACTTGAAGCTCCCGGAGACGGAGTGACCGATATAGTGGGCGTTATAGTCGGGGTTAGAGATAACGTGGGTGTATTAGTCGGGGTGAACGATATTGTCGGAGTAACCGATGCAGTGACACTAACTGTAGCGGTTACGGTTGGGGTTATAGTAGGCGTGGCAGATTTAGTAACGTCTGGGGTTGGGCTATTTGTTCTAGTTGGTGTCGGCGTTACTGGAGATTGTGTTATTGACGGCGTAACTGAAATAGTTACAAGTGGTGTACTCGTAGGTGTTATGGTTGGAGTTGCGTTTGGCGTTCTGGAAATAGAAGGAGAAACATCCGGCGATGGGCTTGGGGTTGGACTCAACGATGGGGCGACAGTTCTTGTAACAGTCGCAGTTGGGGTTGGGGTTGGAGTTACTGCGGGTATCAATCCGACCAATTCACCGCGATTGGTCGAAGTGTCGAATACTAAGTTGGCTACGAAATCGCCGTCTAATTCCAGACCACCCTGCGTTGGAGAATTTACCCAAATGAATTTGTTATCTACTAATGTGCCGCCAACATTTATGAAATCGTTTCCGGTAGTCTGTTGCATAACACCACCACGGTACGATTGAAATACTATGCGAAGATTTCCATCAAGTTTCACACCATACCAGAATGTTCTTAGCCGTGTTATGAATTGAGTTTGCGTTGGATATGCTGCTTTCAGTTGTAAGAAGTCTACAAGTAAAGCCTCTTGTCCAACCTGCGTCTGATTGTCGCCACCCCATAGTAAGAAATTGCCGTCGCCCGTATTACGATCAGCGCCGACTATTACATTTCTAGATGGATCGGTTATATCGACGCGAATATCCAAGTCAGTACCATTTGGCGTAGTCCAAATGAAACGCAATACCGCATAATCAAAATCCAGTGATACAGCGTTTAATGATGTTGTAACAGACGGCGTTACTGTCATCGTTGGGGTTATCGTCGGGGTGACGGTGGATGATGGAGTAAACGTTGGTGTTATGGTAGGGGTTATAGATGCCGTTACAGAGGGGGTTATCGACGCCGTAGGGGTTATTGTAGGGGTTATAGATGCCGTTACAGAAGGTGTGACTGTCTGAGTTCTGGTTACGGTAGGGGTTATTTCTGGTGTTATAGAAGGTGTCACGCTAGAAGTGACAGTAGGGGTTATAGAAGCCGTAACCGAAGGTGTAGGAGTGTTCGAAGAGGTAGGAGTTGGCGTGACGGTAGTAGTCACTGTAGGTGTTACAGTTCTAGTAGGCGTAACAGAGTTTGTAGGAGTAGGAGGTAAACAAACAAAGGCGTCTGGTTTATATACCATTAAGTTAACGAAGCCGGTGAGAGGACGGCTAAAAGTTATTACTATTCTACCGTCCTGTGGAAAATCGACCAAGGAAGGCTTTATGGTGTTTCCGTCAACGAAAATATTGTACTGTATTTTGGCGTTGTCGCCTTCATGTACTATGTCTACAATCTGGGCGTCTTCAAATCTAAACTGATACGCGCAAGATACACCGGGCTCTCTATCTAGAGCTATCGTAGTACCATCGGTTAGATTGCGGAGTACACGCTTTAGTGTCATCTTAATCGCCCGTAGAATCGACTATACGGCATTGCCCATCTTCCGTGGCTCTAGCGGCAAGTCCTGTTTCGGTTAATCGTTGATCGATATTCTCCAAAGAACATTCGACTGGTGCTGTGGCGCTGGCACTCGGAGTAACGGTCGGCGTTGGCTCTGGTGAAGGCGTTGGTGTTACCGAAGGTGTGATGCTCTGGGTCGGAGTAATTGTAGGCGTTGCGGTTGTAGTCGGTTCAGGGGATGGAGATGGGGTCGGAGCTTGATAGTCCGTAATTCGTATTCGTAGAACTTCAGAAAATGCAGCGTGTATATTGTTAGGTTTGGGTGGCGTGCATTCCTGATATCCATCAAAGCCATGTCCGTGCATATAGCCACGTAATTGCAAATTACCACCAGTGCCAGCTTCTAACTGTCCCTCTATCTCTAATGCCGTAGTGTCTGCAGAATTGTCATAAGAAACCTTAGTAACACCCCATTCTTCATTATTCCATACAGCACTGTTGCCCTGCACCAATATGCGTCGGTTTGCAAATAGTCCGGTTCTAAGTATAACGCTGCCGAATTGTGTATCATCTGGAAATAATACAGGTGTGGATGCATGTAAGGTGACAATGGTTTCATCAGCAGAAGCTACATAACTCTGATCAACCTTCTTGTACAGTGTGTTGTTCCTAGTATTGGATGAAATCAATGCGGTACCAACAACAGCCGTAGAGGCTGGTCTGGGGTGAGTGATAACCCTTGTGCTATTCGTAGAGTTATCAAATACTGCACTTATTGCCTTGTATTTTGAATCGTTCAGAACAGAGTTTATGACCCTGAACTCACCCTTGTTCTCTAGTAGAGTCTGATAGTTCCCGCTAAGAACGAACCCATTCGACAAGGTTTGTATGATTCCGGTGGTGTGTCTAGGTACCATATAAAACAAGTTGTGTGGTGCAAAAGTAGCCACTCTATTTCCGGAAAACACGAGGGAGTTGGCCGTAGCTCTCTTGACTTGAATATTGGTGTCGTTAAGTCTATTACCCGATACAGTTATCGTAGAATTAACAGCGTCAACGCTTTGAATTGGTAAGTCTACTAGAAGGTCTGAATTATCGAATATCAGTCCATAACCACCAGTGCATTCAAACAAATCACAGCACGAATCGGCATCAAATCCACATTGGTCGTCATAATCGAAGCCAAAGCCTACACCCACACAAAGAGGATCGTTTATGATCGCAATATGCTGTTTTATTATTTCTTTAAGCTCTATGTCCAACTCATCAGAGAATTTGTATGTCTCAAGTACTTCCAGTATCTTTGTGTGATACGGCTTTACGTCTAAAAAGTACTTAACAAATGCTTCTATGGGTCTGGATATTCCAGTATCACAACTCATTTACGTTTTCCGTCGTACAGTGTCTATTTATTTTGACGGAGAGTTATTAGTTATCGAACTTCAAGTCTGAAAATGCGTCAGACTGGTCTTCTATGGAAAGGTGCTCAGCTAAACGAATTCGGGCTGTCAAAGCTGTTCGCAGTATTAGTCGAGTGGTTGGATCTTGTATTCGCTCAAGATCTACAGCGTCAGCAAGCTGATCTGGAGACATCTCTTTAAGAAGCTCACATACATTAGCGTTAGTTAGTTGGGGTTTTACAGCTTGAAGGTTATTATTATCCATTTTTGCCCGTATTGTGGTTTAACCACGATAGGATAGTCCCAAAATTTGTTTGTGTCAAGTGGCAAAATACTTTGCCTTTCTGGTCTATGGTTATCCTATACTTCTTGTATAGATAATCATCGTCTAACCGTTTAATATCTTTGAGTGTCTGTTCGTAATCTAGATTATTTTGATGCATCAGATAGTATTGCGTTTTTGAGGAATGTTTCAGAGTAAGAGGACTGTATGTCGCATCCGTTACAAACTTTTCTTGAATTCTCTACCGCTGCAATAATTTGCATCAAACGATTTTCTAATTCTGAAGCAACTCTGGCCGCTCTCTTTCTTCCGTTTAAAGCTGAACTTAGTGCTGTATGTGTATCTGCCATCTGCATGTAATCCGGGTTAGTTATGGTTTATTTATTACGCTCATGGTTTGTTTTTGAAGAAAGTAAAAAACGCAGCATAAATTCAGCCTCGTGACCGTATTTAACATTTGAAGCTATATCAAAAAACGTATAAAGCTTGCCGTATTTTACAACCGATTCGGAAACGTCTTTACAAGTTTTTCTATAGTTTGGGAATGATACGTTCCATCCATTCTGCAATGCAATCTTAGCCATATTGAAGGAATCACCGTTAAAGTCCGGAACTATGATTTTTTCACGCCTACACTTGTTTAGTACTTCCAACTGCATTGAAGATATATCGTTCTCCATCGTGGCTGTACCGCCAAGATGAATGGCGTCAAATGCCGATTCAACTATGTAGAGCGGTTCCTTGGTGTCTAGAAAAATAGAGTCCCAGTTAAACAGCACGTTATTCTTTGGTAATTCCGGAGAAAGGTATTTCATCTTGGCATTGCCGGTTATGTCTCTACCCTGATAGTATATCATTTTACCGTTTTTGAAATACGGTACTATAACTCTATTTCGCAAAGCGGCGGCTACACTAGCATCTTTAGGCGAACCACCGACAGAATAGCCACTAGATGTGTAGAATGTGTAGTCGCTCTTAAGCAAGCCGTATTTTTTCTTGATGAATTCTCGGCAAGCCTTGGACTGTGGCTCTGTTCCGTCTATAGAGTGCCAGTATGGTGGCATATCTATGAAACTGTGTGAATACGCTTTACTTTTTGGTTTTTCTTTAGTCGTGGAAGTACCCTGCTTCTTATGAAGCATTATGAGGGTTTTATATTCAGATTCGGTTATACCAAATGCGGTGAATATACCGTGCATCTTTTTAGATGTCGGCGTTTCCCTAGAAATATCAAAGGTGCCTTTCTCACCACAGTTGAAGCAATGGTATGAACAAGCTGAACCGCCTTCAGTGAAAAGCCAACCGCCTCTTGGCCCCTTAGTTCTAGAACCATCACCACAGACTTCACAATACGTGCGGTTCCATCCATGCGATGCAACGCCGTATGAAAAGTTTACTTTACTTCTGACTAAATCTTCTATATTAGAAAAGCTAAACATCTGGTATCATACCCAATAACTCTAGGATGATACCAGATGTTTGTTCAAACAGCAACCAGCAGCTTATTCCGGTTTAGTCTTTTTCTTCTTAGGGATTATTTCCGTTGTAAGATCAGAGCTTCCATTTCTGGCATGATCTATAGTCTCTTTGGCTACGTCATTGACGCTCTCTGCCTGTTCACTATCGTGCAGACGACGGAGTATTTCATCGCTGTCCATCCAATAGTCCTTGCCTTCTAGCATAGATGCAATTTCCTGATCGGTCAGGAAATCAGAATATATGTCATACGCAACTTTCTTAAAGTACTCTTCGAAGTGGCGCATTCTAGCAGAAAGATCACTACCCTTACCACCAAACCATGAGGAGTATGTGTGTATCATGAAGGAGCAGTTTGGGTTGACGACATATTTGTGCCCGGATAAGAATAGCATAGTACCAGCAGAGCACACCTCACCTTCCAAGCATGTTACGACATTTCCACTGCATTGACGGATGGCGCTTATGATTTGAATAGTGGTGAATAGATTGCCACCGGGGGTATTCAAATGTATGAAAATAGTGTCATGCTCTTCTGCGGTTTTGAGTGTGTGTATTAAATCTAGAAACGCATCCGGCTCACCTATTTCATCTATGATATAGAAATGGTTGAAGTTTACCGGAACTGTCATCTTGTAATGAGGAATCCTGTTATTTTCTTGAGGGGGCATTATGATAACGTCACTGGAGCTTGGCATTTTTTTCATTGATTTTCCTTTTTTACCAAGGATATTTAGTACGCCGTTTCAAACACACGTAATAAAAAGGCCCCGAAAGGGGCCTTTATCAAGTCAACAAATCTGTTAGCTTAATTGGTGTGAACTGGTTCACAGTATTTTCAGGTCTGAATACGAATGCGTCTCTGCCGTCGGTTATATCGACCTCAAAATCACTATACACAAACTTAATAGCGTCTGCCGAGTCACTCGATTCTACAGCGGATACAAGATCATATACGCTAGGAATGGAACTCAAGTAATCCAAATACGCAGGAAACTTTTCAGCGACAAGGGCTGTGGTCTTGTAGCTGGAAGTGCTTGACACATCGCCACCAAGATCAGCATCCATGTATACAAGCTTACGCAGTTTTAGATCAACATAAGCAACGTATGAAGTCAATGCATCACTCTTAAGCGGGAATACCATCTGTGCACGAGAAGGTTCGTACAGCTTACCAGCCTGAGCGTCTTCACCCATTTGCAGGGTAGCCAACACCTCAGTAGCATCACTGAACTTTATCTTGCTATAGCACATTATATTCCACACGCAATAGCGAACACCTAAAGCCAAAAGCTCGTCTATGTAAAGGTCTATCATCTGACAAGCTCTACCCTTCAACTCTTTAGAATTAACCGGGTCACCCGAGAATATAGCAGCGTTGTGATAGCGATTGTGGTTCCAACTACAAGTATTAAGCACCTTCTTGGATTCGTCCAAGAATACCCAGCCGTTATCAAACCAGCAGCTTCCGCCACCAGTTCTGGTGTTTTCCCAGTACGATGCTGAGCGCAAGAACTTGATGTTTTGCGGTATGTCGAAAGACGTACCTCTACCATAAGTAGCTAGCTTTTGATCGTTGGTCTGGAACTTTACGTCCAACAGCTTAATGTCGTAATTTATAGCACCATACTTTTCGGTCAAGCGTGCAGCCAACACATCATCGATCAAGTCGATACACACTTGAATTCTATCTTCCGGAAATGCCGCCTTGAGGCTTCTGCAAAACACTTTCATTCTGGTCCAACGTCCCTTCGGCGCAGCAGAGAAGGTGCTTCTAGCATTATACGAAGCCAAGAATGCCTTCAACCAAACCAACTGGCGAGTGTCTAGCTTGTCAACAACTTCACCCAACTTGGCTATAGCCTTATCCCCACAGAATGAATATGCCTCTACAAATCGACGGGCAAAATAACCCGGTCTAGTTGCCAGCAAGTTTAAAGCCTTCTCGTTATTGAACGAGAAGCCCTTCTTGAAAACGGTAGCAGATTCAAAAGTCTGTATTTCTGAGTTGTACAGCGAGTTGTAAGCTGACTTGACGGCATTGGCCCAATTGTAGTCTCCCGGATGCAACTTTCTCAGTACAGATTTCCATTTGAACTCATTTCTCTTAAAATCCGCACAAAGTGCTTCAACGCTGAATGCGTTAAGAGCATTAACGATATTTCTGCGCTGCGGCTTAGTAAACTTTAGCTGGCTAGGCATTATGCTGCTTGCGTCTAAACGGGCATGCTCAACAAGCCCAGTCTTTTTGACCAGAATTGCTCTCAACATTGAAGTAGCGTTGCTGCATCGCAAGTTAGAGAAGTCGTCTTTTCCGTATAGAAGGAAAGCATTAGCAGCATTCTCGGAAAATCCAAATGCATCAAACTCTACAACGTCCATTTTACCATCAACACAGTTAATGAAATCGGCTCTCTGAGTATCATTCCAGCGTGACTTTGCAGACACTAAAGAATCTAAGATGTTCTTCTTAGCAGTCGTAGAGTCTGGCATCGAACGTAAAACTTTAGGCTTATGCTCACCTAGATCTATAGTCTTTCTGGCCGTAGGTGCTTGCGCAAAAACTGAATTGTGTGAAGTGCTGAAACCTAGATACATGCAAAGCTGAGCTATCCAGTATTCGGCCTGTGACTTTTCCATTACTTCTTTAGGGAAGTTTTTGTAAACCACGAACTTGTCCATGTTTCTATCAGCACCGGTTAGGTTCTTCAGTGCAGGCTCAATCGCCTTCCAGAATGCGTCCATGTTGTCTATGCTGGCAGACGTTAGCAGTCTATATGCGTCTTCGTCTACGGTATAGCCGTAATATGCCATATTGTGGAGAATTGTTGCCACTTCTGGTAGAAGTGCATCTTTATACCTAATAGTGGCGTTCGTTTCCTTCGGAACGAGCGAGGAAATGTCTAGGAAGCCATTACGTATTAGAGTGATATGTGCGTTCTTCATTTTAGTATTCTCCAGTATTCTAGTGTGTAAGAACTAAGCCCCCTTTCGGGGGCTTCGCGTGTTGTACCTAACCATTTGGAACAACGAAAAAATCAGTGGGAAAGTTAGCCAGTTAGTTTCGATTTTAAAGATTGAATTTTTAGAAGGAACTAAGCAGTAAGCCCACTTGAAAGCTTTGAGGGAAAGTTGGAAGGTATTCGTAAGCCAAAATACTTTTAGAAGGAACCTATCCGTGAGCCCTCAGTGTTTGAGGAGTATACATCGCCATACGAACGTTGTCAACAGTGATATGAGAAGACTAAGTACTTATAAAGTGTGTAACTATGAAATTGATAGAAATGCAGTGCGAAAGTTGTAACAAAACAATGTTTAAGTCTTTGGGAGAAGTTAATAGACAGCGCCGCAAAAAACAGAATCCTAGATTTTTCTGTTCTCGTGCGTGTTCAGGTAAGGGTAACCACGCACACCTATTAGGAAAGAATCCAGTGCAGTCCGGTAGTGCACTTCAGAAAAAGATGCTAAATGCTGCTAAAATAAAGAACACCAAATATAAAGACGGCATTACAAAGTACATGGCTGACATAATGAGACGCGTTAGGAAACGTGACCCGGATAATGACTTAGACTTAGATTTTTTAAAGCAACTGTGGATTAATAGCGAAAACAGATGCGCAATATCTAATATACCTATATTACTAGATGCTGAAGACCATATTCAACGGGCGTCTTTGGACAGAAAAGACAGTTCTAAAGGATATTTGAAAAATAACGTTCAGTTTGTTTCCTGTAGTATAAACTTTGCTAAGTCAAACATGGGAGACGATAGAATCAAACATTTACTATCGTTAATATGTGAGAATTATAAGTCTTAATCCATGATTGAATCATACAACGTCTTGTATTCATCCGTCAATTTAGTAATATCTTCTATGAATGTTCTTGGAAATTTACTCCATATTTCAGGCATCTTGTATGGCACCTTATCCGGGTTATAGAATTTGCGTATTCCGGTTTTAGCTATGTAGGTATAGAACATTACATAAGAATTAGACTTCTGGATATACTCATCTACGTCTATCAAAGTGTCTAGATTGAATTGATATATCTTTCTAACAGTGGTTTTCTCACAGTCTAGTTCTACAGCCGCTATCGCCATTGCAATTGAATTAAGCGTATCAGCATCGCACTCGCGTTCACCAGCAATCCATTCAAAAAACATCTGGTCTGCATCTACCTCGAAACCGTCTTTAAGTTTCTTCCAGCATTCCCTATCTTGTGCCCACTGCTCCATATGGCTGGCTTCATGCAATAAAATAGGCAACCAATCAAGTACGGGCTTGTCAACAGCCACATATATGCAAGGTAGCGTTGTGGCCGAACCGGAGTCAAACGCGCCGCTACAAAGAACACCATCGCCTATATCTACCATGCTACTCTGTTGCAGCTTGACGCCAACGCCATAGCGTAAAGCGTCCATGATTGTGGCGCTGACAGCGCGATATACGTTGCCAGCGCTAAATAGCGTAATATCGGAATGCTTGTACATTACAGCGTATCCGTAACGGTTGTAATGGTACCGGTTACATTATTTCTAACAAGAGATTGTACCTTAAGTCCAACGAAGTCTGAATCTAAGGTAAGACGCCATTTACCAACGCCACGACCCAAAAATCCTTCTACGCCTTTAGAGACTGCGCCAGATTCTAAATCTGATGACGTAAGCTGAACTGCATTCTTGGATGGAATTAGTACGGTTACCGGTAAAGAAACGTTTCCTGCATCATCGACGCCACGAATCACAACAATTCCAGCTGCATCACTTTCATTTATGATGCGAAGTAGAGAAAATTGAGTGTTGTTAGTGGCTGGATTAAAAAACGCAACTTCTACACGCTCAAATCCAGTCACATTAACCGCCGTAAACGTCTTGTCAAAAAGAGTGGTAGCTGGTCCATTAGGATCATATATGACTACCTGCAGACCGATAGTATCGCCAACAAAAGCCTGATCCGTGAATTCTACTTGCAGGTCTTCAATAGTTGATACTAGATTATTTGGACGAAGAACTAAGATCTTAGCTGAACGTCCAATAACAGATCCAGCAAAAGTAGGTGATGCACTGGCGACAAATTCGGCGTTACCATCTAACTGTAAGCGGACAAGATAATTGGCGGACATTTCTACATCAAGATCTGGTAGAGTAACCGGTGCGACAGTCAAAGGAGTACTAGTGAATTCACCCTTGCACTGTATCTGAAGGTCGCCCAAACAGGCCACATTCGCTGCAGATAAATTGGTTGTAGCTAAGAGTAGTAATGCTGTTGCTATTGCTTGCTTAAACATATTTGTTCTCCTTATAGTGAGTAAGCGTCTTTAAATTGTTCAACTGTTAAAACGGGGACACCCAATTCAACAGCCTTCTGGTACTTAGAGGAAGTGGTGTCACCAGCAGTAACTAGATGGGTAGTCTTCTTAGATACGCCGGAGCCAACTTTGCCACCCATGCTTTCTATTTTATTCTGGAGATCGGCATCCCTAAATCCGGTGAATACTACATTTAATCCATTGAGTTGCGATGTGACGGTCTGCACCTTCAGAGTTATGTTATGCGAGAGCTTATCGAATAAATCCAGAGTAGGTTGTATTCCTTCGATAGTACTTACAGCCGTCTCATCGAAACCGTCTATGGCGCGAACGTCAGCCTCTGTGAGCCTTGCCAGCAAGTGAAGGTTGGATTGGTCGGTTATTGCAGTGAGAAGCTTCTTAGCCTTTCTGACGCCGAATCCGTAGCCCATGTGCTTAACCGCACCAACAAAAGTCTCCGGCTTCATCGATGCTGATCTACGAAGCAAACTTGCATAGATTTTGGAACCGTTAACCCCAAGAGCTTCAGTCCATTCGAATTCGGTCAAATCGTAGATGCGACAAACGACTTCATCGTAGTCCTTTAAATTGGCGATGCTACCATAACAATATTCGATAATACCCTGCATAGATGCAGCCTTAAGCTGGTCTATCTCAAGGGTCTCAAAGAAGTCTAGTACCTGTTTGAAAATTACGTAAGGATTATTGTCACCATCTACTAGAATGGCATCTACGCCGGTCTCGTTCATCTTCCAAGATCCCATTGAGTCATCTGGAAGTTTTGGCTGAACTTTACTTATTACTTCTACGATATACGGGATTACCGCACCGCTACGAACAATTTTTATCTTTGCTCCTTTTCCTATACCGTTTTCATTTATGAACTTTACGTTAAAGCCTGTGGCATATTTGATCGTTACACCGGATAGCTCTACAGGTGCAATCTGCACGCGAGGCTTGAAAGCAGCCCCTTTGGAAATCTCATAAATGACATCGACCACGGTAGCCTCTACAGTGTTGCTACCGGCATCCGGTTTATACTTGACGGAGTGTTCCGGATTTAGATCGTCGGCCTGCTTACCGTAAGATAGCCACTTATCGTATGACGTTATGACTATTCCATCAAGTTCATACTCACTGGTAGCCATGCGGTCGCGCATATGTTCTTCTATGGTGTCGCAGTCTGCTACGTTAATAACCGTATGATCTACAACATTAAAGCCACAGTGCTTCAGCGCCTGCAGATCAACAAGATGCGAGCCGCTACTCGTACTGCCGACCATCTCATAAGCAATAAGATCTATGTCGGCAAGCACTGACGCATCGGTATTCTTACGGTTGGCACAACCAGCCACCATGTTTCGAGGGTTTTTGAATGATGTGGCATACTTGCTTTTGAACTTCTCTATCGACATTATGGCTTCGCAGCGAACAACAAGATATGAGAAGCCGTTTGGTGGTAGCGTCTTTGGTACACCGTTCATACCCAGAACGTGTCTAGTTATATCGGCACCTTCTATGCCATTACCACGACTGTATGCAATAGACAGCTTACCGTCGTTATAGACCAGCATGACGCTGATTCCATCGAGCTTGTCGGTCAAGACGAGCTTTTTTGCACCTAGTTTTTCGGCCCAGCTACGAACTTCAGCTTGACTGTACAATTGATCAAGCGAACCCATAGTATAAGGTAGTTTAATTTTTCCGGTACGCGAGTCAGATCCAACTTTCTTGAAATACGGATTCTCCGGTGCCATGGAAAACGCGGTCTTCTTGAGCGCATCATATTGACTATCGGAAAGGAAACTTTCGTCACCGTTATGATAAGCATCGTCTGCGTCTTTCAATACCGCTATAATGTCATTTATATCTGTCAAAGATGTAGTCATTTGTTTACCCAGTTTAGATTCAATGGCTCGTAATAAATTTCACTGACTGTGAGAATCTTGTTCATAAACTCATCGGATATAACCGGTATTTCATCACTGGCATATGCATAGGTGAGCGTTATGTGCGGTTTGTATTCGTCGTAGTCGTAAGTATAGTTGTGTTCAGCCATGAACTTGTGATGGTAACTGGAAAGAAATGGAGAATCAAGAGTCACCACCAACACGTTGGTATTCTGCCTGCTCTTGAATATTTCTATTCCTTTTATTCTCGCGGAGCCAGTAATTGGAGTTTTTTCAAAGCCGGGGTGTTCTCCTCCGGGCTTCCCGCTATAGATGATGGTAGTGTGCATGGTATCTGGTTTAAAGTCATGAATGCCAATAGACTTAGCCAGTGAATCGATAAGCCGTACCGAGTCATCGACGTAATGACATCCTATGTAAACACCGTTGTCTTGTTGTTCGATTAGAGTTTTTATGTTCATGGCTTATCCTTCGGCAACGGTGTAAATTCCATCGATTTATCTCTTACGTATGTTTCGTAGCATAATCCACTTTCCGTTCTCTCGCCAAACATTCGATTAAACTTAAAAACCTCGAATAGCTCATGCGGGAAGAAAACATCACACCCGTAATCTCCCTGCATTCTAGTTATGGTTGCGATTTCGGCACCATATCTAAAAGCAGCTTCAAATATTCTTCTACCGCCAATGAAACAGGTTTCCTTAGCAACTAATCTATTTTTGGTAAGCTCAATTGCTTCTTCCATAGTTTCCACAGCTTTTACATTACTGTGCTTAACTTGTACATTCCGTCCAACGACTATAGGATAACGCCTAGGCATTAAGATGTCTTTCTTGAAATACGCACACATGTCTTCATATGTCAGTCTGCCCATAATACAAAAAGATTCATGAGTCAATTCTCTGAAGTTCTCTCTGTCCTCTTTACTGTCCCAAGGAATCTTTCCGTCCTTGCCGAAGCCCCATTTATCATCAACGGCTGCTATAATACTAATCATTCTTGCTCTTCTTCCTCTTCTGTATTGTTAATTACATCTTCTAAATTCTTGACAACGTATAAGTAGTCTGATCTGACCCACTTGTTGTACGCGGATTCTTCGGGGTCTGCGTTCTTAGGTCTAATCTCTATCAACAATCCGGGTCTATCTTTATCGGGCTGGCCCTTCAATTGGGCAACCCTGCCGGTTGGCACATATTCTTCCATATCATAAACGAAAACCATTGATTCTTCTGACATTTTTATACGCGATCCTTTAAAGCGCTAAATACTATCATACAACGAGTACTTTGGCAACGGCTACAAGTAACGTTGTGTTGAAGAACGCAAATGCATACAACCAGAACGATTCCAACTATACACATACAAGATATAAATCTTAAGTCAGTTGATGCTGGATTAGTTTACAATTCTTCATATTTTCTCTCTTCTAAACCAGTTTGTAGTAGCCGTTGCCTTTACACCAGCGGAGGGTATACCCCACCAAATTGAAGCCAACGCACACCATCAGGAGAAAATATGGCAGCAGTATCTAAGCGCAAAAAAGCTCGCTCTAAGAAAGACGACAACGTTGTATTTCTTAACGACGCCTTAAGTAGAAACGGCAGAGCGGTCGATGAATTCAACAGAGGCGAAGTAGTTAAAAACTTCACTCTTCACGACCTCAAAAGCGTCAAACCATTGACGTACAATCAAAACGAAATGTTCCAAGCGTATTTCAGCGGTAGCAATATCGTTGCAAGTGGATCTGCCGGTGCGGGCAAATCCTTCAGTGCATGCTATCTGGCATTGACCGATGTTTTGGACAAGAACTCTAGGCAAGAAAAGATAATCATAGTACGTGGCGCTGTACAGACTAGAGAAATAGGGTTTACTCCGGGTGACATAAAAGAAAAAATGGAACCGTATGAAGCCCCATACAAAGATATTTTCGCCGGTCTATTGGGAAAGAAATCTGCGTATGAAATAATGAAAGACAGAGGTATGATAGAATTTCATCCTACGTCTTTCGTAAGAGGCTTAACTTGGGATAATGCGGTTATCATACTTGACGAATCACAGTCATGCAACTTCCATGAAATTGCTTCCGTATTGACTCGTTGTGGCGATGACAGTAAAGTAATTGTTATAGGTGACACTGCACAGAACGATCTAATATACAAAAAGAACGATCAGAGTGGTTTGCCTAGATTGCTAGAAGTTGCTAAGAAAATGAAAGAGTTCGAAGTCATACACTTCACCAGAGATGACATCGTAAGAAGTAAATTCGTGAAATCATTCATAGTGGCTTGCGAAGATACACCATAAAAAGAAAGGGGGCGAAAGCCCCCTTTTTTATTGCAGTGAAAACCTCTGATCGGAGTTTGTCACTAACGGGAACGAGTTTGATATTTCAGGCCCCATAATGACTTTCTTATGAACTGTACTGTAGCGATAAGAGTTCTTTTTGAATCTGGCATCACCCCATTCTATTGGCAACCAAACTTCTACTAACTGACGCTTTCGCTTATTTGGTATTTTGAATAGCTGCTCGGTCCAAGTATGATAACCCATTCCACGTTTTTCACCGGCTATAGTTCTTCGCCTAAAGCAAAACTTAGTCACGACGCGCCTATTCAAAAATTCTGCGTTTAATTCTTCCTTGTTCTTAGAAAAAGAACAACTCATTTCACCGTCTCCGCAATCATGCTGTCGTAGTCGATGTAGCTAACATCCAGTATGCCAAGTTGTGACGCGTAATTGCAAGCTTTCTGGATTTCCGGATTGTCTGCGGAATCGTGTATAAGTAGAACTTTGGTGTCTTTTTTGACGCCTACTAGCTTATTGACCAGATTAGTCAATGGTAGATTCACTGTGTTCTTTATTTTAGTGAAGCGAAAAACTACGGGGCTACGCATGTCAACTGCGAAAGCTCCCTGTTCGATCAACTTAGATGCCTTTATTTTGCTAACTCTTTTCATTTTATGTCGCCTTAATCAGGAAATGCTCGGCATAGTAACAATCGCCGATAAGATACTGGTAGTATACAGTCTCTTTGCCAGTTGTCAACGATGGTGCGCCGTCCTCATCTATTCCCATCGCATCGGTTATTGTATATTCTGTAATCTCGTCTCCGAAAGGAGCTTTTAAGCGAACGACATCGTTTATAGCAAGCATTATATCTCTCCAATGTTAATGGAGTTATTTAGTTGCATAAGATTATCTATGTAATGCGGATGAGTGGCGTTGACGTTCCAACCCTGACGATACAAAAATGCATTCGCTGTCAGTTTTGAAAAATGATGGACATGGTGCTCTCTGTCATCAACCGCCAATCTGACGCACTTCATATGACCGGTACTGTGATTTTTATTTTCATGCATATGGACGATATGCAATTCATCGGGCACCAAGCCGTTGCAGTTTAACCATTCTTCGGTTATCGCCCGCGCCCTAGGATGCCACGCTCTGGCAGTTATTATCGCTATTCGGGTTCCTTGCGTCTTCAGAGTATTAAACAACTCCAAGGCCCCGTCGTGTATCACTCCACGTTCCAAAATATTGGATTCTATAGCCCAACGAAAAAATGTTTCCTGTGAGATGCCATAGTCTTCTTCTATGGTAAAGGTCTTAATGGATTTAGGACACTTACTGAGGCCCGTCCTTTCATTCAGAGTGTGAATTAATGGTACGTGGAGGTTTAATAGCGTATCGTCTAAATCAAATATTGCGTAATTGGTCATCATTTGTTTTTCTACTGGAAATTTTCATTCGCAGGCGCGAGGCTTCATTCTCTAGCTGCGTTGCCACTATTTCAAGATCTTCCGTCTGCTTACCCTTCGTTGCAGAGTGAATTGCCGTCAAGAGCAAGTGTCTAAACTTTGTAATGGATATTTTCATTATCGTATTATCCAACTATTGCGTTTATAGCCTTGCGAGCATCTTCCCGCCACACCTCTTGGGTTTTCGGATGCACCGATTCCCAAGGAAACCCGATAGCTCTAGACTCCCACATATGCTTGGCGAGACGCTCAACCGCCACTGCGTTGTCTTTGTGTAGAACATATTCTGCGGCTGGTATTAGAACTTGCGACCCTTCGGGTATTTTAATGCCAACTCTTATGGGATAAGCCAGAGTCCATTCGCCAAGGGCGTTCTGTGTTACATAATAACGTTGTAAGTTAGGGGTTATCATTATCATTCTCTCTCGGCGTCGGATCTTACTCTGCGCCAACGTTTCATCAGATCAACGTCTCCAGAGTAGTCCCATATGAAATTTTCTAATTCATTGAAGTCGTCTACGCTAGCTAGTTTTTGGCATGAACATTTTCCACGCCACTCTCCCGTCATATCGTGAACATCACCGGAGTCATCGCAGGATTGACATTCCGGTTGATTTTTAGTCTGTAATGCAAAAGCATACAGTAGGCATCTAACCTGTGAATCCGGCATAGTACTGACGTAGCGCAAAGCTGCGCTCTTAAGAAATGACATGTCAGAAAAATCACAGTACTCTGCGGCATACTGTTGCATCAATTTATCGATAGGAGTGTTTCCGACTCTTTCGCTACGTTTGCCGGAGTATGGGTTATTTCGGTGCGGCTGGATCTTACCACCCAGCCCACATATACCTACATTGGATTCACTAATACGCTCATCTTCAATTCCAGCAGCATAGCCATCATCCCATGCCTGCGCATACTGCGACATAACTGTAGCTGGTATATAATCAAGCTCACGACGAAGCTTGATGTATTGACTACCCTCTAAGCCTGCACGCAAACATGCGTCCTGAAATGCGTCTAGTTTATCGTCCTCTATGCGCAAGAGTCTTTCGTATTCCTTGCGAGCAGTATGAGACTCTGGAAGAGTCTCAACCAATTCACTTAATGTCATTTCGCGTGCAGCGCCCATGTTTTTATTTTCCTTCTAAAGCCTTTCGTTCAGCCTCTAAATTGCGTTCTGTGGCATTGTCCGTGGTAAACTTGTCAGGATATCTAACAGCGAGCTTGTTAATTACCCTAGCTCTACTAACAGCTTTGTCTATCTTAGCTGCGTCAGTGAGTATAGCATCATACCACTCATCATCGCCAAGCTCTTCTGCGAGATTTACCGAATCCAATGGTTGGCCGTTATCAATAGATTTAAGAACAGCAGCTAGCAATTCCGAAGCCTCTGTAAATTTACCAACGACAGCATGGAGTATGCGTGGATCAACATTGACACGCTGTGACGACAATACCGTTGACGGCTTACCATCTGGCAGGCTTGCAATTACTCCGGAAACGGTATTTCTAAGGGTGTTCAAGGTTTCATGGATATTCCCGTCAAACTTATCCGGCTTTTTGTAAAACACCGATTTCTTCAGAACGTCTAGTACGTCACCGGCTTCAATGCCTAAGCGAAGCAGACCAGTAAGAACTTCTCGTTCAACCGTAACGGCATCCAATACCGATTCAGTTCTTAGGGCCAGTGGAACGAATTCTTTGAAAGATAGGGTTTCATGTTGCATTTATAGTTTCCTTTATGTTGTTGATGTCTATTGTATCACGAGATACGTGGTTCAGCATAGTCAGTAGCAGAACCACATTGTCCAAGACTGTTTTATTGAACTCGATAAGCTGCTCTTCATTCATTCTCGATGTTGCAGAATTCAATTGGTTAAGAGTAAAAGACACTCCAAGATTTACCTTAATGTCAATCGCGTGTCTATGATCTAATTTTAGTTTTTCTGCTACTGCTATACCACCTACCATGGATTCTTTACTCGAATCCAACGACAATTCATTTTTCAGAATAGCTACAAATTCAGGTGTTATTAGATCCGGGTCGTGGAATGTCGTACCGACCCATATTGTAGAGTTTTCGTCGTCCTTAAATATTCGAAAAGACAAGGAAGCGGTGCCGTTAGCAACTTCTATAGTTTGCCTTAAAGCGTCGTCTTCTGATAACGGGGTGTGCTTGGAATTAATCTTTGCAGCTACGCTGTCATAAGCTGTCAGAGTTTTGAAGTATTTTACTGCGTTTGGGAAATAGCATTCATGCACGATGTGCATTAATTCACTATTTTTAGTCAGTCCATATATGCTTGAGGTCAGTTTATCTAAACTGACCTCAAGTGTCTTAAGCCAAATTACTGGAAGCATGCTTGGCATACTCCTTGCGAATACGACTTTCGGCTGGAACACCCTTCATCAAGAACTCCATTTGGTCAGACAATATGTGTCTATTTCGAAGAATCAAGTGCTCACTCTTAGAAGGAACATATGGTACGTACAGTAACGGCATATCCGCCTGTTCTGGAGTCCTGTCGGCTTTCCAGTTGTTGCATGCTTCGCAGGCCGTAACGACGTTCTCCCATTTGTCTGGGCCACCCTTAGACGTAGGTATAACGTGGTCTCTGGTCAGTTCAGAGTTCTTGAAATGACCACCGCAGTAGGCGCATATATTATGGTCTCGCAAAAACAAAGTTGCGTTGGTAAGATTAGGTACCTTACGCACACTATTGTAGGACTTATATTCGCTACCTATAGCAACGATGGTTTCTAAGAGCATGGTTGATTGTTTTCCAGTCTTGGCGTTTATGCCTCCACGAAGCAATATTTCCTTTTTGCCCATAGTCCAAAGGATCTTGTTCTTAGAATTGTAGAATGCCAGATCGCGGTAGCTGATCCAGTCCATAGGCTCTCCTAGCGCATTTAAGGCTAAGATTGGAGGTATTCTGCTAGATTGTATCTCTACTGCGTTCATGTTTTTATCCTAATTATCTGGTCGAAGCCTTCAGCCCTAGAAGGCGGTTGGTAGCTAGCGTACATACTCTTCATTACGTGTTGTGGTATGTGCTTTCCGGTCTTTTCTTCCCTGTCTTTCAATCTGCGATTTACTTCTGCATCCGGTATATCGAAATCTACGGCTATCTTAATGTATCCGACTGCACGATCCAAAATACCCTTCCGCTTTTTGGCAGACATGTTTGTTTGATCCCATATGATGTTTTTCTTTTCCGCAAAAGCATTAGTTGCTTCTTTCTTCATTTCTGATATAGCGAATCCGGAAAACTTATCAAACGCCTGCGTGTAATTCAAGCCATTGGCAGCAGCATGCTTTTCTATGATGTCATCACTGGAGATGACCACATAGTCTGGATTGGACGAAAGAAAATTCTTTGTCCAAGTGCTCTTACCACTAGCCGGTGGGCCGATTAGTACATATATTTTAGGCGTTTGTTCTGTCATTTTAGTTATTCCAATCTAATCATCTTTACTATAACACCAGCTTCTTCAAGCATGGTTTGGCTTATCTTAAAGTCTTCCTCATAACGTTTGAGAAAGTCTTCCGTCATTTGGCTTTCATCTACTACCAATTGCTTGATGCCAGCGTTTATAAGTTGCCCAGCACAAGGAGGACAAGGGTAGTGGGTGACGAAAGCAGTAGATCCTCTAAGGGATATACCATTTCTTGCTGCGTTGGATACAGCGTTAGCTTCCGCGTGCTGCATCCATTTGTATTTTTGTGGACGTTCCATTCTATTAGGTAAGTCCAAGACCCCACGAGGAATGCCATTGTATCCCGTAGATAGTGTACTATTCTCGTCGTCAACTATCAAACATGCCACTTTCGTGGATGGATCTTTGCTCTTTTCCACAGCCTCAAATCGGGCATGTTTCAAATGCTTAATGAACCATTTATTTTGGTCGCTCAAGGTGCTTCTCCTATATCCCAGCGGCGCTTGTTAATCAATTCCTGCCCTTCTATTAAACCACGATACGATTCCTTAGTCAACACTCGCAACACCTGATCCAAGACCCATCGCTGATGTTTGTAGTCGGTCATATCCCCATAATTCAGTATTATTTCAACTGCGTCGTCAATCCTATCTTGCATTTGCTACACTCTCATTTTTATTTTGGCTTTGGTAAATTGTCTACCCAGAATATGAAGTCCTTGGCTATATTATTAGCTTCTTTGTTACTCTTATCTCCTAGTATAGCTTTGACAACAAGAAGACCTTCGGCAGATATTCCATGTTTTATTATGGTATCGATGACATATCTGTGCGGTAGTTCTCGGCACTGTGCCGCTATAGAGCATGCGCTCGTGTCATTACAGTTAAGAGTTATATGTTTACACATGATGTAATTTACCTTGATAATAAAAGGGGGCCTTGCGGCCCCCTGTGTTTCAAACTATTTCTAGTTTTGTCTCTAGAGGGCGCTTTGGCCGAAGCGGTTCTGCCGTTACTGTCAATAGGCCGTCTTCAAACTTGACATCTGTTACAGAAACTGATATTTCAGAAATATTGATTACTACAGTATTTCTCTTGTTGTCTCTGGTATAGTCCAGTCTCAAGTCCATGTCTCCTACTAATGTCGCGGTTAGATCGCTCTTTTTGACACCGGGCAATTCTACTTTTAGCGTGGTTACTCCATTTTCGTCTACATTGCTGTAATACACTACGCTATTTTGCTTGGCGACCACATTTCTATGGAAAACATTTGGGAAATCCCATGCATAGTCAAATGGAAAGCTCAAGCTATCTAAGGTTTTCATTCTAGTTCTAAACATCGTAAAGTTCTCCTTGTATAAAATGAAGTGTTACGCTGGGGAGTAAAGTAGTTGTGGTATCAAATTGCAATCGATATATCCTGCTATTTTAATTGGTGCAGGAGTTGCAGTGTATTCATCCCAGAGAAGGTTAAATGTTATGACCAGCGAATTGCCAAATGAAGGTCCATAATTTATACCAGCTACTATTGGAAACACCGCATCAGTTCCGGAAACACTGTAAGTTACAGCATCTGGCATGTTTCTTATGAAGTTGTCTACTGCAGGAACAAGACCGCCAGTATAAGTTTTCACTTTAGGCGGGGTTCCATTTGCAGAAAGAATTACTTCGCTCAAAGAACTACCTTGTCTAGGTTGAAACGCTCCCGCAGATTTTTCATAAGCTGCGGCAGCAATTTCTAGAGTGCCGAAATACTGCACTATACTAAATGGATCATAGCTGGGTCCAGCATCGGCAACTATGTTTTCATAGTCTGTCATACTTCGCAAAGTGTTAGCATCAATCGTAACATTTGCCGAAGTCAGAGCAGTAGCGGGGAGGTCTACATCTATAGAGAAATAGAATCTCTTGGTCAAGCCTGTTCGGGTGTAACTCTTACTTTCATAAGACGCCCCATTATATTCACTGGTCTCCAATAGTGCATTATTCAGCGGAAGGTTTTCACCGGAAACAAGCTCAGAAATTTTAACACCCATATTATCTCCTGTTATGGTTTATGGACTATTTATACGCCTATCCGGTTTCTGATTTTATCCAGAGTTTCGTCCAATACAAATTGTGAAATTTCACCATTCTGATAAACGACTTCTAGCATATCAACCCATTCAGAATCTCTACTATCAGAATTACTCAAATCGCCGACCATAAATTCACCGGTCATAAAACTGCGAAGCGTAGTAACACGACCCTTCTTGCTCATTTTTCCGGGATCGGTGACTGGATTCTTAGAAATACCAATCCATTCACCATCAACCATAATAGCACTGGCTTTCTGTGCAAACTTGTAAGTGTCACGATCAACCTTCTGAAGTAGGGCACCGCCGCTGCCGAAAACTACCGAGTTGGCTGCATAACCCATATCGGTGATAATCTTGAGCATCTTTTCAATTGCCTCAGAATTTACCCCATCGCCCTGAATAATACCGACGTTGTTGATGACCTTATAACCGCGCTGGTTGACTGTGTAACCGAAAGCTGCGGCCTGCATTTCCAATAGACGAGGTACAACTTCGAACATGTCGCCACTGTCTGGACGGAATACTACCTTAGCACCGCAATCGATTACATCTTGCTTAAGTTCGTTGCAGAGATATGCAGCAGCGCGGTACACATCATAACCATCGATTACGATGGACACGATGCCACCCGGCGTAGATAGAACTTTCAACTGGTGACGGAGGTACTCAAGATCGCCTGATCCAGTATCGTCATCCAAGCTGAAAGAACACTGTACACTGTGCTCCGTGGCCGGTACGCTGAATCCCGCCATTTCGCAGTTATAGTAATAATTAGCTGCTCTAACACCTTCGATAGTGTCTGAGCCCTTAAAGTTGAACAGGTGGGCGCATCCGCCAATTTCAGCCTGTTCTCCACAGGTTACACCACGACCACCGAAATCATGTAGTGCAAAATCTGCAGCTTCCACCGGTACTCCGGTCTTTTCATAGAAGTTGCGAATAACGCCCTTAATGTAGTAATCATTAGATGCAATAGTGGTTGGATACCAAACTGCACGCTGGAATAGGGTTTCCAGTTGACTTGGCAACCAAGCCAAGTCTGGGTCAGTACACTCAATGGAATAAATTGGCATACTACTAGGAACAACGGCACCTTCTGAAATAGCTCTGATGGTTACCGGAAGCTTCCCACCATAAACATTAACCACCTTTTCCCAAGCAGAACGCTTGAACGGTTCGCCATGTAAGCGTGCGAATTTCTCGGCCTCATCTACGTCATCCATAGTTACAGGATTCGTAAAGTACTTAACTAGTGCCATCTTGATACCAGCCACTACAATTTTGCGACCATTTCTGGTACGCGGTTCACCATATGAATACTGCGCTTCCATCTTAGGTGAATACGAAAACGGGTGGCTGAGCTTGTAGCTGTCAGTGGTTAAGATTAGGTTTGGTTTTAGTGTGTTCATATCAGCATAACTCCTATGTCTGTTGTTGGAGAGTATATTACCGTACCCTCTATCGGTTTGTCAATGTAGAGATTTAGCTTTTTAGAAGTTCTCTAGCATTCATCAAGCATATTCCGAGAAAGTTTTTTCCTCGCCATTTAGTTTCATCCAATATATCGGGGTTATCTACGCCCATGCCAATGCCCCAAACCGCATCATATGGGCTAGCCTCAACGATAGTCTTTTCCTGAGTGTCAAGCAGTATTTTCTTTAGCTCTGGATCAGAATTGAACTTGGCAACTAGCACTCCACTAATCAAATCAATGCACACGCTTTCCCACTTAGCTTGATCGAAATTGGGTATTTTTCTACCTAAAGCTTTCTGCTCTCTGGGTGAGTCTGTTGCCATTATCAGTTTAATAGAGTCATCATCATCGAAAACGATGCCTTTATAGAACATCATAGCCTGTTCTGATGATGTAAACTTCATGAGACCATACTTGGTGGCGGTGTTCATTTCGAATTCCGCAGGATGCCAATTGGAAAATGGGCCGTTCCAGAAGAAGACGTACTCATCATTCTCAAAGTGACCACTTACAGTTTCCCGAAGATTCCCTGTAGGGTTCTGCCATTTTATGTATTTTATTTTCTGCATGTCTTTCTCTCAATCTAAATGTATATAAGACCTGTCTTCCAGATCAAAATCGGCGTAATTGTTCAATGCCACAAACTTACCGCTTGTCTCTCTAAAAACCAATTTAACATTTTCCGGATCTTCATACAATCCGTCTAGTAAGTAAGGCTCAAGTACTAAATGCGCTCCCATATCAGAGAACACGCATACTGGCAATTCAGGGTCGAGGCTTGACAGTAGTTCTATAAGTTGTTTAACTTTCATGGCGTGGCCTTTACTTTCCGTGCCACATATATGCCGGAGTGACTGCGAATATGGCATAAGACGAGCGATCAACATTGCCCCAATCTTCTACAAACACTCTCCATCCTCTAGAGTTTGACCCGTCATGATCGGCGTCAGCATCCCAGCCACTCAACTGCATCTTCCAAGGATCATCAGTTTTCAACCAGTCCCATACAATAAGAGCAGCACTTTCTGCGGTAACAGGTACTGGAAATTTATGACTGCCTTCGACATGCTTCCAATAAAATATCAATCCGTGCTTTTCGGAAAAGTTCCAAGCGACTACTGGATTGCTCAATTTGTAATCTTGCATGCATACCAATTGTATAGCCAGCTTAAGTTGTTCAAGTGTAGAACCATTTACATTAAAAATTCTGTTATCCATTATACTGCCCTTTACAGTCGATTCAAACAGTGTACTACGATATCGTAGTGGTCTTCAAACATTTGGTTTCGCATAGCTTTGACCTCTGCAAAGGTAAACCACCAAGCTTCGGCGGCATCGTCGGCGGCTCTAACTTTAGGTAGCTCTTCCGAATCATTCAGTTTGAATAGGAACGCTGTAGTTACAGTGCGTCCAAACTTTTTCTTTATCCTACCTCGAAGTGATCTGTCCGGATGATCGAATTGCTTTTGATAAACTAATGAACCATTCAGTACTTTGTCTGGTACTTTTATGCTTGTCTCTTCGCGCAACTCCCGCAGTGCAGCTTTTTGTATTGTGTCATTAGGTTGCACAGGACCTCCCGGAAGAGCCCATAGTCCTTTTCCGGGAGACTTTGCTCGCTGTACCAGCAGCACATGACCGGACTGCACGACAACAGCATCCGCAGTTAAGAAATTCACTTGCCCGTAAGGGACGTTATGATACTGAGCATCATATGCGACAGCATCATCGTATTCCTTTTTCAGCACCGAGTAATCATTGGTTCTAGTGAATTTAGAAAGGAACGAAACGACGCCTTCTGGACAAGCGGCAGGTAGAAGATTTAGGTAACCTTCAAAGAATAGTTCACGTACTTTAGTGGCAGAAATAGCTGGCCCGCCATCAGAAGCATTTACAGTATGGGGCCATTCGATAGTATCCCACTGCTTAAAGTAATCTAGGTAATACGTAGTCTCATCTTTGCCATGCGAAACGATGGCAATTGAGGGATCTTCATGTTCATTATCGGCGATTAGCTCTACCCCGGATGCGACATTAGTTACCCACTCGCTGTCAGAGTATATCGTGTCTTCCACCGGAAGAAAAACTACTCTGCCCTGCTCATTAATTGCGAGACTATTTAATATCATTGTCCTGCGCTCTTCCGATGACCAAGGATTTTTTGGGCATCGAGGAGAATTGTGGGAGCCTAATACAATTACTAGGGTATGCGCATGCTGCAAACCGAAGCGTATTAAGGCCAAGTGAGCATTGTGCAATGGTTGAAATCTGCCGATTAGTACGGCTACGTCGTGTTTCTTAGTCATACCGATAACTCCTATCTGGTTGAACTAGTATACTCTTACTTATGTGAGATGTCAATAACATGAAAGGGGCCGTAAGGCCCCTTTCATTATTCACTTCACTTATCTTCTTTAGTTAGAGGTATATGTGATTTAGCTAAGAAGTTTATCAAATTAGCGGGGAATAGATCTGTAATAGGTGACATCAGTGTACCAAAATATATCTGAGCCTTCTTCAAGCCTTCAAGATCTTCGGTACTCAGATTGTCTAGAATCTTCTCCAAACAATCGATGGCCTTCTGCTTCTGGCTCTGGTCATTGTAGCCTTTCTGATCGTAGTATTCGATTGACTTCTTCAATTCAGATATTCGCTTATTGACCGACGCTTTGACTTCTGCAGGAACCTTAACAGCAAGCTCTTGTTCAGTGTCAACTCCCATTCTAGCGGATAGTGGGTTTTCGGTATCATCACCAATCGGCTGAAGGAAGTTATTACTTAGCTCTTCGGCAATAAAGTCTTCTAAAGTTTGTACACTCTCAGCAAGTGTCTTAGGTGGAGATTCTCCATCTTTTACTTTGACTACTCTATGAACATACTTTATTTTCTTACCATCTTCGTATTCATTGCACCAACTGTCCTTAAATTCCTGATGACATTCTGCGGCAGAGTCGCCGGAAAATTGCTGATGTAATGTTCCAGAGCCCTTTTTGCCAACATAAAGAAGGTATAGGCTATCCTTACCTTCGTTTATCTTTGCAGCTTTACCCTTTCTGTAATGTAGCACGGTCGAAGCATCGTTAACCTGATCTAAATACTTTGCTTCCGCCTTTGCATCTACAGACTCCATTTTTCTCGAAGCCTCGGATGCGTCTTTTATGATGTACTTGAGTTCAGCATCGCTCTTATTGTGGTACGGGTGGCCCTTAAGCGGACCAGCCTCGTTGAGTGCTACTATACTTGCAAGTGTGTCGAAATTACGCTGTGTCATTATTAGTTTGCCTTTAATGTAGTTTCGCCCCTAGCGTCATACAGTTCCTTGACCGCATGTGCTATTAACGAAGTGTATTGTTTCCATCTATTATTTAGGTTAGCAGTGGGTTTAGGAACCTGCAAAAACTCAAAGCACGCGTCTACCAGTTCTATAGCTGAACTGTATTGCGTCTCGAAGTCTTTGGCCAACTTGTTTATCTGACGCTCCATTGCAGATACCGTATCCGGTGGAAACGCAATTGTTTCGTCTTCATCAAAATATACAGACGGCGGCTTTGCTGCCTTTTTCTCAAGTAGGAATGATTTGAATGTCTTTACGGTGTTTTTCATTTCTTCATTAACTCAAATAACTCACCACCATTCATCAAAGCCTTTCTGACGAGCTTGTAGTTACCGCTCTTCAGTAATATACCAACAATTTCATTGTGTAACTTTTTCTGAAAGGTGTCTTTAGAGAACAACTGGAAGGTGTTATATTTTTGCTTACTAACCAATTTGGATGCAGCATACTTAGCCAGCGGGATAGCGGTTGTCTTATCAAAGTATCCTTTGAAGGTCTTTTTAACTTCCGGACTAATATTTCCCAACTGTGCTATATCAAAGCTCAGCATCCCGGCCTGTTCTACAAGCTGTAATGACAATTCATCGGTTAGTGCTTGGTTCTCTAGTATCATTTTCTTCTACTTTGTCCGCAGTCAATAAAGCCTGATCCAGTTTATTTATGTTCGGAGCCGACAGTGCTGCCAGTTCGGCATACTTGTTATAGACCTCTTCCAACACCTCAATGTATCCATTAAGTTGAGCGGTAGTAGCAGAATACAATCTGGAAAACTCTTCGTCAGAAACGGTGTCTTTATTTTTTTCGTTAAGTAGTAGTTCCGGTCTCTTTACTTCCGGAGGCGCTGGAACAACATACACTGGAACGTATCTATCACGATATTCTATCTTGACTTCCTGTTTTGTCTTACAGGCGGTTAAAGTCAGTAGAACCGCTAAGCATAGAATTAAATTACTGGTTCTCATCTGTTATTCTCCAAGGTACTGTGTAATTTCTGCGCATAAATTGTATACTCTCTTCACAAGATAGTGGAGCCGGTTGATTTAGTATCGATTGAACTACCGTGTTAGTTTTTCTCTGTATGTCGTTTACTTTAGGCTGCAGTGCTTTTACGCTCTCGTTCAACACCTTGCTTTGTTCTGAAACGTCTTTGACAGCATCGCTTAGGTTTTTCATCTGATCGTGCAGTCTGGATATTTCTTCGTTCTTTACAGCAACGACCGCTTCAGAAGTCTGTATCTTTGCAGCAAGAGTTTGGTTTTCAAGCTTGAGGGCTTCTATTCTCAAATACTGAAATGCCATGAAAACTATCATCAATAGTATCAGTACTTGTTTCCAATATGCCGCAATGAAAGCGACCCAAGGATTTGCCAGCAAAACTGGCGCAATGCCTAAAGGCTGTTGGGTGTTTTGTGTATTCATTTACAACTCCAAATATTCGGTATTTATCGCAGCCTACTTTCTAGATCTCTAAGTCTGCCGCTAAAGTCTCTCAAGTTACTGATTGCGTTTGTGATTGCTGTAGACATAGATGCACACGCACCAGCTATATTCACAATCTTTGTTTGATGTTTAGTGACGCTGGCGGTTAAGGCTTTGAATTTTGCGTCATTCTTTTTGTTTTCTTTATCGATAGAGGCTAGTTGTCGCTTAATGCTGGTCATTTGTTTATTCAATGAGTCGGCATAATCGACTAACTTTTGAAACTGTTCAAGTGTAACGTATCGTTGAGGTTCATTCGGCATATGCTTGACTCCATAGTCTTCTTATATTGCGGCAAACTTTCAGGGCTTGACGGGCGTCTTCTAACGCATTATGTTGATGTCTAGCTGGCATTCCGAAATATTGGAATATCTCATCGGAGTTTGTTTTACCTGCCAGTACGAAACCGGGACTGAACGTGTCTATAGCCCGATGTGCGAATTTTAGCGTAATATCGAACTCTCCCAATAGACGTACCAAAAATGGTAAGTCGAAATTTCGGACGTTGTGACCTAGGCACACTATACTGTCATCTACATCAAAATACTTAAGGATAAATTCAGCTATTGTGACTGCAGCATCTTCTTTATCCATGCCGTGCTCTTCCAAGTAAGACTTGCTTAACCCATGCACTTGTTCTGCTCGTGGTTCCCATGCAGAAACACCGTCCCACTTTATCTCAACGTAAAGACTGTCTATTTCCTTGAAATTAGAATCTGCTACTATCATGCCCCAAGAAATGCTTTGATGCCCTATTGACGGATCTAAACTACCAAACTTAAGTCCAGTAGTTTCACAATCCATTGCAAGAATTCGATTTATTTTAGTGTTACTCATGGCTGTTTGATTATTTCCAGTATCTGTTTAATTCGCTCGTCGTGGTCGGGGGTTTTGATAGTAAAACATCTTTCTGGTGCACCCCTTTCATGTCTGCAGAAGTCTTTTATGTAAGAGTAGATCAACGTATCCACTGCAGAGGTGTAGTGGATGTTTATTGAACGGACACCATCCTCTTGCGGCTTATATGTACGGCCAGATAGATATATCACTTTGCTATACATATTTTGAGCCGCTTTACATTTTTCATAGTATTCATTAAGCCAAGTATCGTACTTATTGAATGGGCCAACTACAAACAGCGCATATGAAAATATATCAGCGAATGTTCTTTCAGAGAAATTAATTTTGTCTCCGCTAGTGGCCTCCTGATTAAATTCTATATGACGACGCAACACTTCGTCTTGAAATTTGACAGTTAGGGGTGCATAACGATTGACTTCATCTAGAGTATAGCCCCAGTCGTTTAGAATACTACGACTGGTCTTATTTTGTACCACATTGAAACCAAGCTGCTGCAGATTATTGCAGACAGTGGTCTTCCCTTGGCCCTGCGAGCCAGAAATTCCTACAAGCATCAGCGCACCGTCCGGAATATCTGCTTTTGGATTTTCATAAGCTTCTTATTAGCCATGTCGCGCTTTAGCGATGATGTGCTTGGGTCTCTTATGATTTGCATGAGTCGCGTACCTTCCCGCATCTGATCCATCAGATAAGCCTCTAAAAGGGATTCTTGAAGCTGGTTGGACGTTAGTTGCATGAAATCTACATCTGTTTTGCCGCCTTGATCGACTATCGCTGGTTCTGAGTTCATAAAGTTCCTATAAATGAAAAAGGGGTGCATTTAGCACCCCTTCAATATACAACAGATTACTACGAATGTCAATTCGGTAGACCGGTAAGTTTTAAGAACTGAACATTTCCTACTGTATATGTGTCGGCCTGCTGAGTACCATCTTCCGACTCTCTACTGCTTGGTAGGATGTCTGTCCCTGCAAGTATAGCTCGACGTATTTGCACTTCTGCCTTTACATCGTCCCCGACATTGTAAATCCACAGTTCTTCGTAAGTGCCACCGTCATCTTGTCTCTTGTAGACCAGATTTGCGCCAGTAACAGTTCTTATTTCGCCCTGAAAATTAGCATCTACCTCTTCTTCGGAACCTTCCATATCGGAGAGTTCCGATTCGGTGTCTTCAAATTCAGAAGGCTCTAGGAGATCCTCATCTGCGTCTTCCGGAAATTCTTCATCCGAAAATTCTTCTTCGGAAAAATCAAAATCGTCGTTTGAAGGTTCTACATCTGCAGAAGGTACATCAGACGGCTCAAGCGGTGAATCAAAAATATCCGAGAAGGCATCCATATCTACATCATCACCTTCTTCGGGATTCAAAAAATCAAATTCTGAATCGTCTATATCGGCGATTTCTTCGGTTCCTTCAATCTGATCGAAGTCGTCGGTGTCGCTTATATCAAATTCACCATCGACATCATCCTCTGGACCGAATACATCATCCAAAAGCTCCTGTATGGTCTTCTCCACCGTTTCACCAGTTTCGTCATCGGTTATGGTGATAGTTGTTATGTTTTCACGTATTGGTTTCATTACTGTGCTCCTGACAGTTATTTATTGGCCGCGATAAGTAATGATACGAGTGGTGAACTTATGGATAGATTAAGACAGATATTTTTAGATGACATAACCAAAGAATTGGTGATTTTGCGAGAAAGCACCTCCAACTACCAACTGTCTCACTTCTATCAAGTCGAACTTACCGACAGTATAACACTGCTACATTCTAAAAATACTGATAAGATTCTGGTAGAAGCACTTACCCATCAAGGTACTCCAATTGACAATATTGAAATATTAGATCTAAATACGATACGTATCAATTTCGCTTCTCAAATTAGCGGCATGATAAACATAATCACCTTCGAGTAACCATATGCGTAAGAATAGTCTAAGCGTGCCACTTATAGTAGAACCACATCCGGGATCGTACTCCGGTTATCCATTCATAACACTGATACAATATAATGACCAGAAACTACTGTCTATAACGGACAATGTGATAAACGGTACTATATCAGCTTACATTCTGGACTTCTGTGGCCCTGCTGGAATAAAGGAAGAGACATTAATACGCGTTGCAGATGGATGGTACTCTAGTGGTCGCTACAAAACCGTTCCAGTATCCATAGAAGTATCTAGATTGGGCTTGGCGCAATCCTTCAATGCCGTATACAGAGCGTTCCCGATAGATTTCGTTTCGAGAGTTATAGGTCCATTGCCGGAATACAAAATGTCTGGCGTAAGCAAAATACGTCGTAGAAAAAGAAAACCGTTACCACCGGGCGTTCAATACGCAGATTTGAGAAGAGTTAGAGTTTCGAAATGAACGCAAAGGGGCGCGTAGCCTCGTTGAACTGATCTTTTATTTGTTCTAATTTGGAAATTGCACTTTGCGCTTCTTCAGAAAAATTGCCAGTTTCGTCTATTAACCCGGCAGCTAGCATTACGTCGTCTCCGGATTGTGTCAACGCTGCTTTCTTTTGTTCGTCGCTGACCGCCACTAAACCCATTGATCTCAAACTGGTTCTAGCCGATACTATATTTTCTGCTCCTATTGTAGCATGGTACGCCAACTCTGCTGTCGGAGATGCGGCGATAGCTGATAACACCAAGCGCTGCAACTCGCTAAGGGAAGCTCCAACATATTGGTTTTCGAGTATGAAGTATTTCATATTATTCCGCCTTTAATCAAATGCAACTGCAACACAATAAGCATGGCATAAGGAATAGCATGAGACTTACGCAAATCACTGGGGTCTCTTTTCTTATACAACTCTATCCGTGTACCAGATTTGTCTTTTCTATATTTAGCTATTAGGTTTCTCTTATTTGGACGAATTAGAGCTAAAACATCTGCCAGTTCTTCTATGCTAGTAGGAGCTATTTCACTGACGGTCTCGTAATGCTTCGATAGATGAAACAGTTTTTCCACGACATCTTCTCGTTTAAGCAGTCGCCAGTCCGGTTCGATCTTAAGCAATTTGCGCATCTGTTCCTTATTCTCAAAATGATTGAGTAGGGACAAGTTAAGCATGTCTATTTTGAAGAAATGGAAGTCCTCAGAAAAATCATGAGGTATAGCGCACAGCCCAGTAACCTTATCGATTGGGACATTTTGAAAATGCCATCCAACGATATGCGGCTTCATCTTATCCTTTTCTATCATGGAAGATCGTATTGCCGTTGGGAACAATTTTTGTATATCGGTATCTGGTCTTATGTCAATGTCAATGTCCATTTATGGCTTCCATGTCTATATAGTTTAGGATTTTTTGCAGGTCATCGCAATCTGATAATTTACGATAGCCTTCAGCCTCATCGTAGCGCTTCCCCATTACTCGTTTGTAATCCCGGATTATGCGCATCGCCGATGTTTTCGCAGAAGCTAATGAACTATCGTCAAAAAGTATGGTTGGTGTATAAACATGCAGCGGACTTTGGCTGTGTGCTACTGCAGGTTTAGTATTTTCCAAATCTACTAGTATTGCCTCGATAACGCCTTTATCTTCGCAGAGCAGTAAGCGGCGAACCTTAAAGCGCCACACCTGATATTCTATCATACAGCGCAAGGAAAGGCCGGAGTCTGGAAATTGAGTGTAATCGGTATCGCGCAGGAGGCGAAGTGCGTTGGATTTCAACTCCTGTAATCGAGAAGCTGCGCCTTCCGGGCTCTGCGAAAGTCCAGTTATTTTTATCTTCTTAGGTTTGGTCATCCGAAGATGATATCACAACAAAGTCGTCCAGTATACTACCTACCATTTCTGGTGCGTATTCCGAGTCTTCTATTTCGTATACAGTATAACCTTCTCGCTCCATGACCATTGCAGTAGAAGAAGCTACTATGCGCCTGTCGCTATTTCTGATTATTATGAGCATTATAGGTTGTTATTTCTGACAAGTCTTATTGTTATTGGCACTACTAGAGTGGCCGACATGGAGTCGGTTATTGTCACACTCTCACCAAAAGTAACGTCAACGTTGTCTATTCCCATTCCGAGTGAATATGTTCCGGGAGTTGTTAAGAAGCCGGAAGTGTTGCTATATGAGTAACTGTATGGTGGGGTGCCGCCTTGTACAGGAAGAGTTATCTCTACAAACGGTGCACACGGTGACGTAGGACCGCCGTCTAGACCGTCTATAGCATCAGCAAAGCACGAGTCAAAGAATGATGTATTTGTACCTCCCGGAAGCGTCATCGGTACCGGTGAAGGAGTTGGGGTTATGGATGCCTGTGGAGTAGTGGTCGGTGACGGTGTTACACTGGCAACCGGAGTTGCTTGTGGTGTTGCGCTAAATGTAGGTGCTGGAGTTGGAGTCACAGAAACTAAATTAGAATTGACCGTGAAGGATACAGTCAGTATGTGTGCGCTAGTCTGTCCATTACCTTGCGTTACGTCAACTCTAACATCCATAGCTACCGTAGTATTCTGGCCGTTTATACAACCGTGCTGCAATGTAGCCGACGCAGAATTTCCAGACCCGGTTATGGATGCTATAACTCCGGGAACTCCTTGGAAATTGTACACAACAGGAACCGACCAAGAGTAAGAATACGGTGGTACGCCATTTTGTGGTACTGCACTTATGTTAAAGATCTGTTGATACGGTGCTCCGCTACAGCCACTAACAGTGACTGAACGGCTGGCACTACCATTAGTAACGGTCATGCTAACGCCAAATGGATTGCTAGGAGGCTCAGCCGATGGAGTTGGGGTTGGTGCCCTTGTTGGCGTTGGAGTTACGCTTACGCCGGGAGCAGGCGTCTGTGTTGGTGTAGCCGTCTGTGTTGGTGTTGGAGATGGCGACATAACTTCAGGAGAAGGAGTTGGAGACGGTGGTGGGCACGGATTCAAACGACCAATATTTTGGTTCCCTCGTATACCTACTATGAAATAATTAGCAGTTCCGGAACGCACTACATCAGTTTCTTCATTACCATACTTAATTTCTACAACTGCGTTCTGGTCAGTCTCGCATATAATGCTGTCAAATTCATAGTCCGAACCCCTAGGAGAGACTATCCAAGCGCATTCAGAATAGGAAAATACATATCCGTCTTCCGCAACCGGAAGCGGTAATTGGTCACCATCACAAATAGTACCCCAATTTACCGCAATGTCACCAAATGTTTCGAGAGGTACCCACCCCAAGCCGTCATATACGAAAGGTCGGCCTTGTGTAGTGTTAAACCATACCTGTCCCTCCACAGGAGTGGATAGGAGTGGCTTGTTTGTCTCTCCCGATGCGGTAACTTTACTTAAGTCTGGAGTAAATCTGTACATTTATTTTCCTGTTTATGCTATTTATCTAGTACGTGTTTACGGTGGGTCGTTGCTAGAAACTATTACATTGAGAGTTCCCATTAAAGTTGCGCCGCCCAAACCAGTCGGTTGAGTGGCAGAACGCTGCATATATACCGTAAGCGTATAGCTGTTCTGCGATGGTTCGGGTCCAGACACCGCTGTCTGTAGCGATACTTGATAACTCGCACCGAAGCCGATTAGCGTCCACTGTCCAATTGATATGCTTCCTGCAGCAACTTCCGTGAATGCGTCTGGCGTGGCCCCACCAGTTACATAAACCCAATACTGATTTTGCCAATCTGAAGGCTCGTCACCAAGTACAGCGCCAGTATCAACATATGAATCCTGTACAACATCAAAGCCGTTAGTTTCTAGGCGATAGCCGTAACGAGTGGTTTCCGTAGCTGGAGTAAAATTATTTGTATAGCCGATGAACGCTATCCCGGTACTATGGAAATCAGACTGGTATTGTTCTATAGATAGAACTCCGAATGGTATTAAGTTTCCACTATCAACCACTGGAGATGGAGTTGGGGTTACGCTAGGCTGCGGAGTATTCGACGGAGTTGGAGTCACTGAAGCCTGTGGAGTTGTTGAAGCTGCCGGAGTTGGAGTCACTGAAGCCTGTGGAGTCTGTGAAACGGTTGCGGGGGTAGGAGTAGCGGACGGATTTGGGGTGTTCGCAGGAGTTCCAGTTGGGGTAGGCGTTACAACTGCAACAGATGAACCCGTAGGAGTGGGCGTAGGAGTCAAAGAAGAACCCGGTGATGGAGTCGTAGAAGGCTCAGGCGTTGCACCCGGAGGGGCAGTATTGCAGACGGCAGAAGAAGGGGTTGGTGAAGGGGTTGGGAGCGGTAGCGCGGTCTCAGGGCAAGCAAAGTTTTCCAATAGATGTAGGAAATTAGCATTTAGTTCTGCACCGTACTCCAACTTTCTTCTTCCGAATAGAGTTATATCAACACTTGAGTTGTTTATTGAATTTTCACCAACCTCTATCGGCGTTTTGTTCTTATTGGTAAAGCGTATTCTGTAAGTCATTTTAATACCTTAGAGTTTTGCGAAATCGCTGTTGTGTGTCCATATCCATCTGCCTTCTACGTCACCAGCAGCATAGCATTGGTTGTCACAGAATATAGTTGCTACCTCACCACGGCCAACATGCTCAACAGCTATTATCTCTTCCCATCTGAATCCGTCATCGTCCTGTACCGGCAAATAGTGGCCGGTTGCATCAGTGCTGTTTATGGTGGAGCCGTCTCTGAGAGTTAGCGGTGTATTGTCTGAGCATGTTAGAGTTATTCCGCTGTAAGATACCAGTTTGACCAAATTCTGCATAGACTTTCTGACTGATATAACGTCTGTCTGCACATAACCGTCCATCGTCTCATTCAATATTCTTACCGGAGAACCAGCTTCAACATTCTGTCCAGTTACACCATATGGCAAGTACGCTTCGGTGGATATAGAACCGCCGCCACCGCCGCCACCAGTTCCTATAGTGCGAGTTATGCTCCAATTTATGGTGTAATTCTGCACCACCGGTACAGCGGAAGAATCTCTTACGCGTAAAGTAAATGTACCACCGCCAGACAATGCGGTGGCTGAGCAGCGACCGACTATAGCATAACTACCTGCAACGCCACCGGGTGCGGATATTACTCTAGTGTCAAACACACCGGTAGTAGGTAATGAGTTTATCGGGCTAGGAGCTATGTAAAAGCATTCTGGCGTCGTCATTGTGCCATTTATGTTTAGACATTCCACAGTGTATGGAGCAACGCCGCCACTGACCCTAACAATCAGTTCTTGTGTAGATGTTATCGATTGGGGTGAGCAAGAACCGAAAGCGCATGGCTGTACATCATAGAAGCCGCATCCCAGCGGACCGTCATCAAAAGAGCCGGTAACGCAAGAAGCGCTTATTGTACCACCAAAAGCTCCTAAAGTGCCGCCAGCCTGCGTGGATAGCAGTTCCACTATCATCGGAGGAACTGGCGAAGGTGATGGCGATGGGGTTGGGGTTGGAGACGCAGCACTTGTCGGGGTTGGGGACATTGTTGCTGTCGGAGTTGGGGTTAATGAGGTGCCGGGTGTTGGGGATAGTGCCGGAGTCGTGGAAGGCGTTGGCGAAGGTGCCGCAGGAGAGCTTGACGGCTGTGGTGTAGCGGATCTAGTTGCTGTAGGTGTAGGTGATGCCCCTACAGGTGGAGTTCTTGTAGGCGTTATTGTTGGAGTTGGAGGAGGCGTGGATGTTGGTGAAGGTGTTGGTGAAGGTGAAGGCGAAGGCGTTATCACCGGAGGATTGACTCTCACACCAGTGTCAACATTGCCGCGTATTCCAATTATTAAATAATTGGCTATACCGTCCGTCATGGTTGTCTGACCAGCAAAGCGATATTGCATTGTAACATTAGCACTATCATCAGTAGCGCATATAAGAGTATCGACTTTACCCGGAACGTAAGCAGGAGACACTATCCATATGCATTCAGCATATGTAAATTGATGCCCGTCTCTGGATACCGGTCTAGGAATCGCCTGTCCGTGACTTATCTGTCCCCAGTTTGCAGCTTTATCGTTTTGCAAATAAAGCGGCGTCCACTTAGTAGCATCCCAAAAATACAAATGCTTGTTGGAACTATTGTACCACAATTGCCCTTCTACCGGGTTTTGTAGTTGTTCCGCCGAGGTCTGCGTCAAATCCGGGGCAGATGGAAATATGTCGTAACCGAAGTTTGCATCTGCTGGGCAGGCAAAGTTTTCTAGTAGATTCAATAAATTTTGGTTTAGCTGTTCACCATACTCTAACCTAATTCTACCGAATAAATCAACGTCAAGAGATGTATTGACATCTCCCGTGGATATTTCGATTGGTGCTTTTCTGTTATCGGTGTATTTTATATTGTATGTTGTCATAAAGCTTATTTATGGTGGGCTGGTTGCGCATTTTTCATATTATTCCGGAGGAAACACTTATAGATCCGGGAACAACTACTTGGTCGGCGGGATTGGAGATTCTCTGAATTGTTATTGTAAAATCGATAGTTCCGGGGTCACCGGCAGTACCGCCCATGATCTGTGGGTTGTCGGCTTGCATTATTATACTCATGCCACCAACGTGCCAAGTTGCTGGAGCAGAACCTATAAGCTGGGCTGGGTTAACTGTAGGAGGGTCATAGTTAGTTACGTCATAGCGCAATCTAAAATCCGAAGAGTTGCCAGCGGTACCTAGTAACCAAGGGTCACCTATGACAGCATCAGGTGTATCGCTAGTACCAGTCGTTACCGTGTAGTTTGAGTTAAAGGTCAATCTAGCCTGTCCGTCATTGAATGGGAAATCCAGCGGCATGCTGAAAGATGATGACGAAACGAATGAACCGTTAATCGTGGTCGTAGAGGTAGGTGACGGAGTTGGGGTTACGCTAGGCTGTGGCGTATTTGATGGAGTTGGAGTAACTGAAGCTTGTGGAGTTGTTGAAGCTGCCGGAGTCGGGGTTACTGAAGCCTGTGGGGTTGGCGTCAAAGCCGCCGACGTTGGAGAGCTTGTGACTGTTGGTTGTGGGGTATTCGAAGGTGCTGGGGTATTCGAAGGTGCTGGGGTATTCGAAGGTGCTGGAGTTGGTGAAGCTCCCGGCGCTGGTGTTGGCGTCGGCGAAACTGTTATGGAAGGCGTTGCGGTTACCGATACAGTTGGAGTAGGAGTCAATGAAGGCTGCACTGGCGGCGAACCCTCGCTCGATGACGGGGTGACCGTTGGCGTTGGCGATACCATAGGTGGAGCAGTATCGCATATTTCAGATGTGCCATTATTCGTGTTATTGAATACCACCAAAGCTAAGTAGTTGGCTATTCCGGGAATAGCGGTGCCGGAGGAATTGACATACAGCGCAGTGACTAAACCCGAAGAGTCTACAGAAACTACATAGGAGCGAAGATTACCACTTTGATAAAAGAATGGAGACACTGAAAATGAGCAATCGCTCAGCCTAGTACCAGAAGGTACCGGTATCGTCTGTCCATGGGTGATAGTACCAGATATTCCGAAAAGTGAATTTCTAGAGTGCAAGCCTTTCCAGAAACCGACGGCATTATCCGGCGACCTAACGTATAAATTCTTCAAATTGCTATTAAACCAGAACTGCCCTATTGTAGGGCGCTCTAATAACGCCGCGTTGGTTATAGTAGTATTAGGTATATTATGCGCATTATCTAGACTCGGAGCGGCAAAGTTTTCGAGAAGGTGCAATAGATTCTCGTTGAATATCTCACCGTATTCAATTCTAGTTTTTCCAATTAAAGCAATATCCAAACGATTTACGTCCAATACAGATTTTGCTATCTGTATAGTACCTTTTGACGAGTCCGTGTAGTATATTACATAGGTTGAATCAGAGCAGTTTGCCATTTAATTTATTCCAATTTCGTATTTATCACATGAACGCCGCCATTCTTCCACTAAGTGTTATAGATTCACTAGTGTTAAATCTGTTTCTTATAGTGATGTCAAAATCCACATATCCATAAAATCCACAAGGACTGCCGGGTATAAACAATGCGTTAGCGCATTGAGATATAGTTATACCACCGGTATACCAGACTGAAGGGAATGCCGTGAACGGACTTAATTGAGCACTTTCGCTAAATCCTGTTACCGTGAATCTCATTTCATAGTTCGATGTATTTGAGGTCGGTCCTATATACCAGTTGCCGACAACCGTATTAGACTGCGATACGTCAGATACGGTCACAGTACCATCCGAATTCAATGACCAAATGGCTTCAGCATAGCCAAGGGATGCGGGTGATGATCCGGCCTGATGGCCCACAGGGAAGCCAGAATTCAGGCCACCACTAAAGCTTCTGGTTGGGGTTGGGGTTATCGACGGCTGTGGAGTAGGAGTTGGCGACGGAGTTGGGCTAAACGACGCTACAGGCGTCTCCTGTGGAGTTAGAGAAGGTTGATTGCTGGGCGTTGGGGTTACAGTGACGCCAACATTAGGAGTGCGTGTTAGCGTCGGAGTCACGCTAGGTTGCGGTGTAGGTGACGGCTCCCTTGTAGGGGTAGGGGTAGGTGTCGGAGTTATAGATGTTCCTACGCTCGGGGTTACGGTAGGAGAAGGCGTAGTAGTTGGCGATGGAGTTGGATTAATTACCGGAGAATCACAAATAGATGTCCCGGATGCTATAGGCTCTTGACCAACATACATGATAATGTAATTAGCCGCACCAGATATAATTCCGGTTTGACTTCTGTACTTTGCCGTTACCACACCGTCTTGGTTGACGTACACCAAATGTGAGCGCATATTCTGCGAGTTTTGGTAGAAGTATGGAGAGACAGTCATAGCGCATCGACTATAGTCACCAACGCCGACCGGTAGCGGAATTCTCTCGCCGTCCGATACAGTACCAGAAACTCCAGAAAGGTCGTTATAGCTCTTTAGGGGGCTCCACTTAGAATCATTGAAAAATTTGAGAGTCTTGAGTCTGCTATCGTACCAAAATTGCCCTCTTGTGGGGCGCACCAACACATTCTCGGTTAAAACAAGTGCATCCGGGTTTCCGGAATCATCGGACGGTGCAGCGAAATTTTCAAGTAAACGTAGAACGTTCGTGTTAAAGACCTCACCGTATTCGACCTTGCGCTTTCCAATCAAAACAAGATCCAGCGCATCATCGACAAATCGCTTACGCTGAATTAACAGCCGTCTTCTGTCCTTGCTAGTGTATAGAATTGAGTAAGGCGCAACTGTAGACATTATGTATTTCTCTTATCACGATATTTATAGCCCCAAATCGTTTATAAGAGATTTCATAAGTTTGGTAGTTTCTGGGTCGTTCTTGAACCTTTCGGCCCAGCGAGAGGCATCAACTATCGAGTCTAACATAATCCTGTCCTGAGCATCTGCAACAGTTCGCATATACCTTAGAAAACTTGGACTCAATAATAAAATCCAAGGAGTCAGCTTTCTTTCATTTATCAACTGTATTAGTTGAATGGGTTCAAGTTTGAATATGACATCTTTTATGTCGCATTCGAATATGCTCGCAAGAGACGAGAGCGTCTTTATCGTAGCACTCGCCAGTTTCTTAGGCGGTACTATTTCATCGAAGAGTTTGAAATACTCCATGTAAAGCTGTTCAGTAAGCCAGAGATTGGGCGGTAGTTCTTTCTCTATCATGTAGTCTATGTAAAACTTCGGTTCCGGCATTCCGACACCGCGAGCAAACTTAACGAGCTTAACGAACGGGTGAAAAAATCTAGAGGCTATGAACGTTTCCTTTTTAGTAACCCGTCTACCTAGCTTATTCATCCAATAAACATAATAACCGAAAGCGGTGGAGCCCGTTTTAGTCTTCAGGGTCTCGTGCCGCTTCTTCGGTTCACATGTATGCTTGTCTAGCTTCGCTTGAGTACTTAACTTTTTACCACAGTACTCGCACTCGTAGAAGGGTTTGATCATTTATACTCTTTTCGTATCTTATCGATAATTTCTTTATCTTCACCAACCTTATTGGCTATGTGAAGAACATCATCGACAGACAAGAGTTTTTCATATTCTCGCGCTCTAGTCAAGGAGCATTCATAATATGCGGCCAGAAGCTTTATAGTGGTAGGCTTGTTGCCAAGCTTAGATGCTCGCTTAATCCATTTGTATGATTTCTGCTTACCGTCCGACGCTACTACCATTAGATTGTATAGTAGATCGCGGTGCTGGTATAAGTTGAAAACTGAAGTATTAACAAAGTGATTCAGTTTTAGTATCTGTTTTTTGCTGCTAGTTCCCGAAGCCCAGCGCATTGCGACTAGAGGTACAAACTCTTTCTTGACATCTTCTTCTAGATTTTTGTAGAAGCTTACATCACCCTCATCTATCGATGAGAGTAACTTAAATATATCTAACTTCTTTTCAGTCATATATCTCTCGGTATACTAAGCTTGGCATTGCAGAATTTGCACTGTATGTGATTGCCCATGTGAACTAGATACGATGTCGGATGGACGCACTCCTTGACCAGTTCAGAACGCACTTCCTGTATTTCATCCAGTAGTCTATTCTTCTGTATTAGCAATGCGGCTATTTTTTCTTCGATAGGCGATAGTTCATCTGCAACCTTGGCTTCAAGATTTTTGAATTTTCTAGTCCACGATAACTTTTCGTTCTTATCTCTGACTCCGGCTACTCGCATTATGTGAGCGCGGACAGTTTTTTCATCTAGATTGTGTGCGGCCATTATATCTCTCCTAAGCGTATAAACATGGCAAATGCGTTTATTTCGGGATCTGCCACGATGGCGTGCTTATAAAGATGGTCTGCTATTATGACGGTTCCAGCTAACCATTTCTTGTCATCCTTGGAAAATTTACCTATTTCGTTAAGTGACTCGTAAAGAAAACGATACAAGCTTTCCCATTCATCATCATTTACGTTGGCAGATATGTATTCGCGTAACTGCATATACTGATTTGCTGCCATTAGATCGGCGATTTTTACGAACATTTCAGTCTGCTTCGAATCATCGCTAAGTTCATCTAATTGCCGTAACTTACCGTCGGAGCTACCATGCTGCAACATCTGTATAGTTTTGCGACAATCTGGGAAGAACGCATCAATGTATTGATTCAGTACTTTGAGCTTAAATGATACATTTTCCGCCTGCAGCACTTTAACTAACCTAGCGGTAAAATTATCTCTATCGAGAGATTTGAATTCTACGAAACGGCATCTAGATTTTAGAGCGTTCATTATCTTTGCTGGTTTATTGCACGTTAAGATGAATCTAGCATTATCAGCATAGTCTTCCATCATGTTTCTCAAAGCGCCCTGTGCACTTTGAGTCAATAGGTCAGCCTCATCCAAGAATACAATCTTGAAAGCAGACATTGCATAGCTGGAAATGAAGTTTTTTATCTTAGTTCTTACGGTGTCCACGGAGTTTTCGTCCGAGGCGTTTATCACCAAGAAGTCGCTGTCGCTTATGTCTAATTCATTCTTAAGAAGATAAGCCAACGAGGTTTTGCCGGTACCATGATGACCGGCTAACAGTAGATGCGGGAAGCTTTTATTGGTTATGTACGATTCAATGGCTTCTCGCTCAGATTCATTTTGAAATATGTAGTCATCGATTGTTGCTGGGCGATGCTTTATCTCCCACATGTCGATTTTTGGCATGTTATTCTCCAATAGTAAGGAGAAGTATACCACCCATGCAGCGGGGTTGGCAAGATACTTAGACTATCGGTTGAATATCTACGTAATTTTTATCGTCTCTGGGAGCAGTCAACTTATCACCATACTGTAAGATTCGACTATTATCCACTAGAGTTGCTTGAGAAAGATCTTCGGGTATAGTGTCATGGAATACAACTCCGTCAAACGCCTGTTCGGAATCGTCAGTATCTACATTAGTGTATTCTGTAGGATTAGGAACAGCCATTGGAGTGGCAGATAAGTTTTCGATAGGAGATTCATAACGCGGTGTATCCGATTTCTTAGCGTGTGCAAATGCTATGTTTGCGGCTATAGTGAGAGCAACTGCAAGTGGATCAAATACTAGAACTATCACTAACACAAAAAAGAATATGGTTAAACTCTTATCTACACCCAGAGTTTCGGCAACAAAAAGTATAGGGCCTATCTTAGCCTCTGTTTCTATACTCTGACCTTTTTGTTCAAGGATTTCAGTCTGTAATTGCGGTATACGCTCATTCAAAGTTTCAATTTCATCCGCGAAAGATGCTATAAGCCTCTGCTTGGCGGATACATAGGTGGCTGGCATGTCGGAAATCTGCTTATCGATTGCAGCTTTGCGCTCCAGTAGCGT
>JACCDR011647373.1_pt1 | contig 55699 bp, 60 predicted proteins | sample 7446431 | NCBI WGS metagenome assembly JACCDR01 (sample SAMN15323443, study PRJNA562643) | freshwater metagenome | isolation source: river surface water | place: USA:Blue River Watershed | collected 2017-08-17 | reverse complement strand
CTGGCAACGATCCAGCAGTTGCTGGTGCAGCTGCAACCGGGCCTGCTGGCCGCCACGCTGGAGCCATTCAAGCAGCGGCTGGGGGACTTGCTGAAGCACGAGGGTCTGGACGAAGAGGCCTTGGCCAGCCGGCTGCGCATCACGCATGCGGGCAAGCGCGATGTGGCGCCGCAGGCGCTGGAGGCAGCGGCCACGGCCACCATGCGGCGCAAGCGGCTGCAGGTCACGCACTTCAACCGGCAGACGGGGGAGAAGCAGGCGCGCCAGATCTCGCCGCAGCGGCTGGTGCTGTACCGGGACAACTGGTACGTGGACGCGTGGTGCCACCTGCGTGAGGCGCTGCGCAGCTTCGCCGTCGATGCGCTGGAGGACGTGCAGGTGCTGGAGGACGATGCGCGCGAGGTGCCGTCACCGGAGGTGGATGCGGTGGTGTACCCGGCGTACGGGATCTTCGCGGGGCGGCCCAAGGCCTGGGCGAAGCTGCGGTTCACGCCGGAACGGGCGCGGTGGGTGTCGCTGGAGCAGTGGCACCCGCAGCAGGAGGCACGGTGGCTGGCCGATGGGTCGTATGAACTGTCGGTGCCTTATGCGGACGACCGGGAGCTGATCGGGGACATCCTGCGCTTCGGTCCGGACGTGCAGGTGGTGTCGCCGCAGGGATTGCGGGGGAAGGTGCAGGCGCGGCTGTTGGAGGCGGTGGGGCGGTACGTGGACGGCAATTAGGTTCGCAGGGACTGCGGCCGGCGTGAGTCGGCGCAGTGGGGGATACGTATCCATCTGTATCCCCGGCGGTTTCTACGCGGCCGATAAACTTGCGCTTGTGTCGACTGCTTCCTTCTTCTTCGGCAAGCGCCTGAGCGCCCCAGCCACCTCCCCTGCCCTGCGCACCTTTTGTCGCACGCTGGCGCTCGCGGGCGCCCTGGGGCTGGCCGCCTGCCGCAGCACGCCGCCCGGCAGTCCCGTTGCTGCGCCGGTGCCCGCTCCAGCCACACCGTCCATCAAGGTCGGCGTCGCCTTGGGCGGCGGCGCGGCCAAGGGCTTCGCGCACATCGGCGTCATCAAGATGCTGGAGGCCAACGGCTTCGCGCCGGCGGTGGTGGCCGGGACCAGCGCGGGCAGCGTGGTCGGCGCCCTGTATGCCAGCGGCATGAACGCCTTCGAGTTGCAGGAAAAGGCCGTTGCGCTCGATGAGGCCAAGATTCGCGACCTGCAGATTTCCTCCGGCGGGCTGCTGGTGGGCCAGAAGCTGGAGGACTACGTGAACGAGCAGGTGCGCCGCCAGCCGATGGAGCGGCTGGCCAAGCCCTTCGTGGCGGTGGCGACGCGGCTGGAGGACGGGGAACGCACGGTCTTTGCCCGGGGCAATACCGGCCAGGCCGTGCGGGCATCCAGCAGCGTGCCGGGTGTGTTCCAGCCCGTGACCATCGGCAGGTACCACTACGTGGACGGCGGAGTCGTCAGCCCCGTGCCGGTGGATGCGGCGCGCGGCCTGGGCGCAGACATCGTGATCGCGGTGGACATCTCCAGCAAGGCGCGCGGCCAGACGCCCAGCGGCATGCTGGGCACCCTCAGCCAGTCGATCGCCATCATGGGGCAGCGGCTCGGGCAGGCCGAGCTGGCCCGGGCCGATGTGATCGTGCGGCCGCAGGTGCTGGACATCGGCGGGGCCGATTTCACGCAGCGCGCGACGGCCATCCTGGAAGGCGAGAAGGCCGCCCTGGCCGCCATGCCCCAGATCCGCGAACGCGTGGCACAGGTGCTGGCGGCGCGGGAGCAGGCGGCGCGGCAGGCGTGCCTGGAGCAGCGGTCGCGGCTGCAGAGGCTGGCGGGGGCGGTGGGGATGGATGGGGGTTGTGCGGCGCCTTGACGCCGGGGCGTGAACGAGGCTCACGCCCTGAGCCAGGTTGACGCTTCAATCGAACGCATTCCAATGACAAGGATGCGCCCCCATGAGCCGAAGCACTGCCGACATCCACCTCAAACCGGCCGTGCTGGCGCGCCTGGGCTTGCCCGACCTGGCCTATCCAGTGCCCGTGGAGGAGTTGCATTCCGTGCTGGGCGATGGCGGGGAGTTGCCCTTTGCGCTGCTGCTGCATGGGCTGCAGGAAAAGGCGCGCGACGGCCAGGCTGCGTGGCAGGCGCTCGAGCCCGCCATGGACCGGCTGGCCGAGCTGGCGGCGCCGGACGATGACCGGGAGGTCGTGGTCGCAAGGGGCGACAACTGGTGGCTGGAGATCGGGCCCGTGGACGTGGGCGGCCGGGTCGCCACCATCCAGCGCGGGGACTGCCTGATCGCGGCTTTGTGCGCACGGCCGGACGGGCGGTTGCGGGTGGCGGTGTATCGGCCGCTCGATGGGAAGAGCGCTGCTTACCTGCTTGGTTGCTCGGTCAACCCCGATCCAGTTCACGGCGTGGCCATGCAGGAGAACAACTGGGAGTACCTGCTGGATGGCAGTGCCTCGATATCGCATTCGTATGCAGCTGAACGGGGAGAGGCTCACCTGTCACGCTGGGACCAGGGGATCGGGGTCGAATGGGATGGGACGGTGGATGCTCAGTGGTGGGCGATGCGGGAGTTGGTGCCCAGGCGGGCGGCGGTGGTGGCGACGGAGCTCGGGGTCTATTACACGCTCGCCGAGCAAGTTTGAATCCCTTGCCATGCCCTCGCTGCCGCCCGCGGTCAGTCGTAGGTTGGCCTGGGAATAGATTCCGTTTGAAAAGCATGGATTGCCTCAAGCGTGCCGATCCCCATATCACGACATCATTCTCCTAAACGTGTGGCCCGGCGAGGTGGGTAAGCCATCACGGATCCAGACCGCATGCTCGTTCTCGCACAAGGATGCGTTCGGACGGCGGCGTTCAGAAGGGGCTAGTGGTTGCGCTGGCAGTCATTTGTGAGCAGTTTGCTTGAGGATGATCTGCCTGAAGCTCATGGCGTGATCCTGGGTGGAGGACGCCCCGTCATGCGCGCCGCCCGCCTCCCGCCTATCGCCGCCATGGGAAATGGCAATCCCGCTTGCAGATGAGAACTCCTACCATTTCTCCATGCGCTTTCGCCACCAACACAACGACCTCACCCAGACCCTGTCCTTCGGCGTGATCCACATCGTGCTGGCAATCGGCATCGGATGTCTGCTGTCGGGCACCTTCGTCTTCGGCGCGCTGCTGGCGCTGGTCGAGCCGGTGTGCAACACCGTCGTGAGCCACCAGATCGGGAAGTTCATGGCCAGGTATGGTCGGGGCAGGCGGCAGGCGCTGCTCAAGGCGGCTCTCGTTGGCATGGCGCACTTCATCGTCGCAGTCGGCCTGGCCAGGGTGTTGACGGGTAGCTTCGTCACGGCCTGGGCGTTTGCGGTGATCGAGCCAATGGTCAATGCGGTGGCGCACTACTTCTTTGAGCGATGGTGGCATCGCGGGGGTGGGGCGCAGATGGTGGCGTCAGTCGGGGCCTGATCGGCGCTGACGCAGGCGCGGGAACGATTCAGCACGCGCGCCGCTACCATTGCAGCCCTCATGCCCCTGACCCTCGCCCGCCCCGCCCACAGTGAACTGCTGATCAAGAAGAGCCGTTTCATCGGCTGCGTTCAGCCCATGGGGGACCGTGCGGGAGCTCAGAAGGTAGTGGCCGAGTTGTGGGCCCAGCACCCCACCGCGGCGCATGTCTGCTGGGCCTTGATCGCGGGCGGCCAGTCTGCCGCTGTCGACGACGGCGAGCCCGGCGGCACAGCCGGACGCCCCATGCTGGAGGTGTTGCGCCACCAGGACATGGAGGGCGTGCTGGCGACCGTGGTGCGTTACTACGGTGGCGTCAAGCTGGGCGCGGGGGGCCTGGTACGCGCCTATACCGACTGCGTGGCCCAGGCCCTGCTGGGGGCCGAGAAGGTGGCCATCGTCAAGCAGGCGACCTTGCGTTGCCTCTTTCCCTATGCACTGGAAGGAATGGTGCGCCGGGAGCTTGAGCTGGCGGGCGCCAGGCTCGTCGACGTGCAACACGCAGCACAGGTGGAAATGACGTTCACATTACCGCAGGACGCGGCCGCCGTGCTAGTGGCTGGTCTCAACGAAGCCGGCCACGGCCACATGGCTTGGTTGAATGAGGCGGATTCGCCGAGCGCATAGATTTCTCGCTGGACACCGTCCGCGACTTGGAAGGGGACAAGCGATCAAACTTGGGCGCAGCGAAGGTGCTGGTGCCGGTCCGCGCAGAACCACTATTCCCCTATGTCCTTCACCGCTTTTCCCTACACTGCCCCCCATGAAAGCCGCCTTCTACGACCGCCTCGGCCCCGCCCGCGACGTCCTCCAGCTCGCCGACCTCCCCCGCCCCGACCCCGCTGGCGGTGAAGTGCGTGTCCGGGTCCACTGGTCCGGCGTGAACCCGTCTGACGTGAAGACCCGCATGGGCCTGCGCATGGGCATGCCCTATCCCCGGGTGATCCCGCACAGCGACGGCATGGGCGTGGTCGATGCCGTGGGCCCGGGCGTGCCGGCGTCGCGGATCGGCGAGCGCGTGTGGCTGTGGAACGCCGCCCGCGGCCGCGCCCATGGCACCGCCTGCGAGTGGCTGTGCCTGCCCAGCGAGCAGGCCGTGCACCTGCCGGACGCGGCAAGTGACGAAGCCGGCGCCTGCCTGGGCATTCCGGCGCTGACGGCCATGCACAGCGTGCTGATGGACGGTGGCGTGGCCGGCAGGACGGTGCTGGTCGCCGGCGGCGCAGGCGCGGTGGGCCACTACGCGGTGCAGATGGCCAGCCAGCTGGGCGCGGCCCGCGTGCTCACCACGGTCAGCACACCCGAGAAGGAAGCCCTCGCGCGGTCGGCCGGCGCCGACGAGGTGATCCGCTACAAGAGCGAGCCCCTGGCCGAACGCGTCAAGGAACTCACCGGCGGACGCGGCGTGGACCGGGTCATCGAGCTGGACCTGGCCACCAACGGCGCGACGGACCTGGACCTCCTGGCCGACTTCGGCGAATGCGTGGTCTACGGCAGCACGGGGCCCTCCTTCCAGCTGCCCTTCTATCCGCTGCTGGCCAAGAACATCCAGCTGCGGTTCTTCCTGGTCTACAGCCTCGCCCCCGCCGACCGCGCCAAGGCGGTGGCCACCCTCACCCGCATGCTCGAACGCGGAACGCTGCAGCACAACATCGGCGCGCGGCTGCCGCTGGACGAGATCGTCCGCGCCCACGAGATGATCGAGCGAGGCGAGGTGGCCGGCAACCTGGTGCTCCAGACCGCCTGAGCCCACGCCCCGGCGGCCAGGGCGACGTTCGCGATTCGGAAACCTGCCATTTCGCGCGGCCATGCCGCGGTGCGAGGGTGCGTTTCCATAATCGACTGATGCGCCTTTTTGATACGCGGCCGCGCAGTCTCGCCGCCTGCCATTCGATCGACGACCTGCGCCGGATGGCCCAGGCCCGGTTGCCGCGCAGCATCTTCGATTTCTACGACGGCGGCGCCGAGGACGAGTCCACGCTGGACCACAACCGCAGCGCGTTCGAGCGCCACCGGCTCTCGCCCAAGGTGCTGGTCGATGTGGCGCAGGCCTCCCCCGCCACGCAGCTGTTCGGCCAACCCCTGGGCCTGCCCATGGCGATCGGCCCCACGGGCGCGCTGGGCTTCGGCTGGCGTGACGCCGACCTGCACCTGGCCCGCGCCGCCGAAAAGCACGGCATCCCCTTCACACTGTCCAGCAGCGGCACGGCCTCGATCGAGGCCGTGGCCAAGGCCTCGTCGGGCCGGCTGTGGTTCCAGGCCTATGTGCTGCGCAACCAGGACTTCTTCTGGAAGATGATCGAGCGCGCCGAGCATGCGGGCTTCGAGGCACTGGTGATCACGGTGGACCTGCCGGTGGGCGGCAAGCGCGAACGCGATTTCCGCAACCATTTCTCGGTACCGTTTCGCATCACCCGCCGCAACGCCATCGACTTCGCCCTGCACCCGCGCTGGACGCTGGACCTGCTGCGCCGGGGCATCCCCGCCTTCGAGAACCTGCGCGGCCTCGAACTCGCCGCCAAGCGCGCGACCGAAATCGCCTCCTCGGTCGGCCGCAGCTATGACCCCAGCTTCGACTGGGACCGCCTGGCCCGGGTGCGCGAGCGCTGGCCCCGCAAGCTGATCGTCAAGGGCATCTGCCGTGGCGACGACGCCCAGCGCGCCGTGGCCCTGGGCTGCGATGCCATCGTGGTGTCCAACCACGGCGGCCGCCAGCTCGACGGCGCCATCGGCACGCTCGACGCGCTGCCCGAAGTGGTGGCCGGCGTCGCAGGCCGCATCCCCGTGCTGCTCGATGGCGGGATCCGGCGCGGCGGTGACGCCGCCAAGGCCATCGCCCTGGGCGCCACGGCAGTGCTGCTGGGCCGGGCCACGCTGTTCGGCGTGGCCGCCGCGGGCGCACCCGGCGCGAACAAGGCGCTGGACATCCTGCGCGACGAATTCCTGCGGACGCTGCAGCTGTGCGGCGCCCGCAGCCCCCAAGAACTGACGTCAGACCTCATCCGTAAAACCTAGATCCAACCAGGAGACAACCCATGAACCCGATCCGACGCGCCGTACTCATCGCCACGATGGCCGTGGCCACGGCCAGCCCGTTCACCGTGGCCGCCCAGGACTTCCCCAACAAGCCCATCAAGCTGGTGGTCGGGTACGCGGCCGGCGGTCCCACCGACGTGATCGCCCGCATCGTGGGCCAGGAGATCAGCACGACCCTGGGCCAGCCCGTCGTGGTGGAGAACAAGGCCGGCGCCAACGGCAACATCGGCACCGAGTTCGTGGCGCGCGCGCCGGCCGATGGCTACACGCTGATCGTGAACACGCTGTCGCACAACGTGAACCCGCTGCTCAGCCCCGCCATGGTCAAGTACGACCCGGTGAAGGACTTCACGCCGGTCAGCCTGGCCGTGGTGCTGCCGCAGCTGCTGGTGGTGGCGAACGACTCCCCCTTCCAGACGATGGCCGACCTGGTCAAGGCCGCCAAGGCCTCGCCGGAAAAGGTGTCCTACGGCTCCGCCGGCAGCGGCGGCTCGGCCCACCTGTCGGCCGAGTTGCTCGCGCTACAGGCGAGCGCGAAGATGACGCACATCCCCTTCAAGGGCAACGGCCCCGCGCTCGTGGAAGTGATGTCCGGGCGGGTGAGCTTCATGTTCTATCCCATGATCGGCGTGGCCAACCATGTGGCGGACAAGAAGCTGCGGATCCTGGCCGTGACGACCGACAAGCGCCACCCCGACTTCCCCAACGTCCCCACCATGGCCGAGGCAGGCTTCCCCGGCTTCGAGGCCTATGTGGGCCCGGTGGGCTTCCTGGCCCCGGCCGGCACACCCGCGCCCGCCGTGCAGAAGCTGAGCGCGGCCATCCGCACCGCCCTGGCCAAGCCCGATGTGCGCACCCGGCTGCGCGGCCTGGGCGCGGTCGTCGTGGGCTCCACGCCCGACGAGTACCGCGACTGGCTCAAGGGCGACTCCCAGCGCTGGGGTCAGCTGATCAAGACTGCCCAGATCAAGGGGGAGTGAGCTTCGCCTTGCGCCGGCCGCCCTGCGGGCGTGCCGGGCGCGCCTCATCGGGCGGCGGTGCCTCGTCCGCCGGGGGCTGGGCCCACGGCGGCGGGTGTGCCGCCCAGCCCTTGAGGAATTCCAGCAGCACCCGCACCCGTGCGGGCATGTTGCGCCGGGTCGAGAACACGGAGTAGATGTCCAGCTCCTGCGGCGTGTACTTCGGCAGCACCACCTCCAGCGTGCCAGCCTGCAGTTCCTGCGACACCATGTAGTACGGGTGCAGCGAGATGCCCGTGCCCAGCAGCGCCGACTTCTTCAGGGCCTCGCCGATGTTGGACCGGACGGTGCCGCTCACCCGCACCTCCTGGGCGGGCTCCCCCTCGAAACGCCAGTGGCTGGACGACGACTTGATCGTGTGGACCAGGCAGTTGTGCCGCTGCAGGTCCTGGGGGGTCTTGGGGCGACCGGCCCGCGCCAGGTAGGCGGGTGCGGCCACCAGCACCTGCGGCGCCTTCATGAGCGGCACCGCGATGTAGGCCGCATCCTCGAGCTGGGGCGCGATGCGGATCGACAGGTCCAGGCTCTCGGCCAGCAGGTCCATCCGGCCGTCGTCCAGCACCACGGTGGTTTCGATGTCCGGATAGCGCTCGCCAAAGCGCGCCACCACCGGCATGAGGTGGTGGATGCCGAAGGCCGGCGGCGTGCCCACCCGGATGCTGCCGCGCGGCAGGTGCACCGAATCGCGGACATCAGTCTCCAGCCGCTCATAGCGCTCCAGCAGGTCCTGCGCACTCTCCAGCACCCGCAGGCCGGCATCGGTCAAGGTCACCTGCTTGCTGTTTCGATTGAGCAGCTGCGATCCCATGCTGTTTTCCAGCCAGGCCACATGCTTGGTGACCGTGGCTTTGGAGATGGCCAGCTTCCAGGCCGCGCGCACGAAGCTCTGCGACCGGGCGACCTCGGAAAAGACCTGCAAGCAGCGCAAACGGTCCATCGACCCCTCATGGTTTCTGTTTTGGAAACGGCAAATTATCAAACAAGCGCCGCGGCAGGCAAGTGCCCTTCCTAAACTTTCCCCCAATGACTTCTGGACTCTTTCCGCCTGGTGAGGCCGAGCTGCTGACGCAGCGCCTGCTCGCCCTGATCGCCCATCTCGACAACCGCCGCTACGACGCCCTGGCCGGGATGTTCACGCCCGATGGCCGCTGGCTGCGGCAGGGCCGCTGGTTCGAGGGCCGTGAGGCCATCCTGGGTGCGCTGGCCGCACGCCCGGCAGGCATGCGGGTGCGCCATGTGATGAGCAACATCCTGGTCACCCACTACGCGCAGGACGAGGCGAAGGTCGACGCCTACATGACGGCCTACCGCCAGCTGGAAGGCCAGCCGCCGGAGCTGTTCAGCATCAACCTGGTGGGCACCGTCTTCCGCCGCGTGGACGGCCAGTGGCTGGTCGCCGAGCAGCAGATGGTCCGCGAGTTCGAGTTCGCTGCGGCATGAGCGCGATGCCCTCGTTCGTGCAGCGCACGCCGGCGATGAAGACGGTCCTGCGGCCCGGTGCCGTGGCGAGCCTGCGCGCCGAGCTGGACCTGCTGGGTGCGCAGCGCGTGCTGTTCGTGTGCAGCGCCAGCGTGCGCCGCTCCGACCTGCACGCGGTGCTGCAGCAGCAGCTCCAGGGCCTGCAGGTGCTGCAGGCGCCCGACATCCCCGCCCACTCCTCGGTGGAATTGGTGGAACGGCTCGCGGCGCTGGCGGGCGGGCAAGGTATCCAGTGCATCGTGGCGGCCGGTGGCGGCAGCTGCTCGGACACGGCCAAGGCCATCGCGCTGCTCATGGCCGAAGGCGGGCGGCTGGCCGACCATGCAAGCCGGTTCACCCCGCCCCGCGACCTGCACATCCCGGTGCTCAGGCAGCCCAAGGTGCCCATCGTTTCCATTCCGTGTACCGCCTCGGGCGCGGAGGTCACGCCCAGCCTGGGCGTGCGCGACGCTGACGGCCGCAAGCTGCTGTTCACCGACCCGCAACTGGCCAGCCGGGTGGTGCTGCTGGACCCGCAGGCCAACCTGCAGGTGCCACCGGGCGTGATGCTGTCCACCGGCATGAACGGGATCGCGCACTGCATCGAAGGCCTGTACTCGCTCGATCGAGCGCCGCTGGCGGAGGTGGTGGCCCTGGAGGCGCTGCAACGGTTCGCGCAGGCCCTGCCCCAGGTGCAGGCCCGGCCGGGCGAGGTGGACGCGCGGGCGCAGCTGCTGTACGCCGCGCACCTGTCGGGCCTGGTGCTGGTGAATGCGCGCACGGCGCTGCACCACGCCATCTGCCATGCCATCGGCTCGGTCACCGGCGTGCCGCACGGCGAGGCCAATGCGGTGATGCTGCCCCATGCCCTGCGCTTCAACGCGCCGGCGGTGGGCGATGCGCTGCGCCGCGCCGCGTGGGTGGTGCCGGGCGGGCAGGACGTGATCGCCTGGATCGAATCCCTGGCCACGACCCTGGGCGTGCCCAAGCGGCTGCGCGATATCGGCGTGGCCCACGACGCCCTGCCGGCCATCGCGCACAAGACGATGGGCGAGCGCGGCCTGTATTTCAACCCTCGCCCGGTGAGTGACGCCAGCGAGATCCTCGACCTGCTGCAGCAGGCTTATTGAACACCCTGAACCGGAGAGACCTCATGGAAATGCGCATCATCCCTTCGGGCGCCACGCTGGGCGCCCGCGTCGAAGGCCTGGACCTGTCCCAGCCCCTGGACGACCAGACCTTCGAGACCCTGCTGCAGGCGCTGGGTCGCCATGGCGTGCTCAAGTACCCCCGCCAGAACCTGAGCGCGCAGCAGTTGCGCGACTTCGCCTCGCGTTTCGGCGAGCTGGAGATCAACGTCGCCAACGCCTTCCAGGCGCCAGGCCTGCCCGAGGTGATGATCCTGTCCAACATGGTGGAGGACGGCAAGCCGATGGGCCTGGCCGATGCCGGCCAGGACTGGCACACCGACATGTCCTACAGCCGGATGATTGCCTTCACCAATGTGCTGTACGGCACCATCATTCCGCGGCGTGACGGCAAGACCCTGGGCAACACCGAGTTCTGCAACATGCACGCTGCGTATGAGGCCCTGCCCCAGGACCTCAAGACGCGGCTGGACGGCATGACCGCCACCCACGACTTCAACAAGTTCTGGGAGATGATGCGCCGCGAGCGCGGCAGCCAGCGCCCGCCGCTGACCGAGGCGCAGCGCGCGGCCAAGCCGCCGGTGTCGCACCCCGTGTTCCTCACCCACCCCATCACCGGCAAGAAAGTGCTGTACGCCAACCCGGGCTATGCGGTGCGCATCGACCAGCTGCCGCAGCAGGAAAGCGACGAGGTGCTGGAGTTCCTGTTCGCGCACCAGCTGCGGCCCGAGTTCCGTTACGCGAACCAGTGGGAGGAACATGACGTGCTGATGTGGGACAACATGGGCACCATCCACAACGCCGTGGCCGACTACCTGCCGCACGAGCACCGCTACATCCGCCGCTGCCAGGTCGCGGCGACGCGCTTCTTCGACGAGGCCGGCCACCCGCGTGCTCCGGCGGCCGCCGTGGCGGCGTGAGGCGCGCATGAAGTTCGTACGCTATGAAGCGGCAGGCCGCCGCCGCACTGGCATCGTGCAGGGCGAGTCGGTGGTGGATGTCACCGACTTGATCGAGCAGATGCCCGTGGACGAAGAGGCGCTGCAGGTGCGCGGGATCGAGCCGGCGGCGGGCGGGCCCATGCGCTGGGCGCAGGCCGGCGTGGCGGCACGCGAGGTGATGGCGGCCCGGCTGCAGGCGCACCTGGCGGGCGCGCAGGCCGAGCGGCTGCCGCTGTCCGGGCTGAGGTTGCTCGCGCCCGTCGCGCGGCCCGGCAAGATCGTGGGAGTCGGGCGCAACTACGCCGACCACGCCAAGGAAACGGGCGTGGACCCGTTCGAGAAGCCGCGCATCATCTTCAAGATGCCGTCGTCAGTGGCGGCCCCGGGCGCGGCCGTGCCCAAGCCGGCGGCGGTGCAGAAGTTCGACTTCGAGGGCGAGCTGGCGGTGGTGATGGGCGGCTTCGCCCGCCACGTCACGGCGGAACAGGCGCTGTCGCATGTGGCCGGCTACACGCTGCTCAACGACCTGAGCGCGCGCGAGTTCCAGTTCGACATCTCGCCGCCGCAGACCACCTTCGCCAAGAGCATGGACGGCTTCTGCCCGCTCGGGCCGGTGCTGGTGACCCCGGACGAAATCCCCGACCCGCAGGCGCTTCACCTGAGGACGCTGGTGAACGGCCAGGTGATGCAGGAGGCCACGACCGCCGACATGCTGTTCCCCGTGGCCACGCTGATCGCCTACGTGAGCCAGTACATGACCCTGGAACCCGGTGATGTGCTCACGACCGGAACCCCGGCAGGCATCGGCGCGTTTCGCAAGCCGCCGTTCTGGCTGTCGGCGGGTGACCGCATCGAGGTGACGGTGGATCCGATCGGCACGCTGGTGACGACGATTGCCTGACGGGCCACGGGTGGGGCCCTCGCACCCCCTCAGGCCGCCCCGCCCGTCCCCATGCCCTTGAGCTCCGCAAACTTCGCCGCCATCGTCGGGTTCCCCCGGGTCAGCTTCTTGATCGTCACGTCCTGCGCCTTGTCGTTGGCCAGGCGCAGGTTGCGGTCCGCGCCCAGCAGGGCTTCCTTCGTCTTTTGCAGGTGCTTGATCGACTTGTCGATCTCCTCGATCGCCGTCTCGAAGTGCCGGCCGGCCAGGTCGTAGTTCTTGGCGAAGGCGGTCTTGAACGTCTCCAGCTGCGACTCGAAGTTCGTGATGTCGATGTTCTGCGCCTTGACCAGCGCCAGCTCGGTCTTGTACTGCAGCGAGTTCATCGCCGCGTTGCGCAGCAGCGTGATGATCGGGATGAAGAACTGCGGCCGCACGACGTACATCTTCGGGTAGCGGTGGAACATGTCGACGATGCCGGTGTTGAACCACTCGCTGTCCGGCTCCAGCAGTGACACCAGGACGGCGTACTCGCAGCCCTTTTCCTGGCGATCCTTGTCCAGCTCCTTGAGGAAGTCCTCGTTGCGGCCCTTCGTCGCGGTGCGGTCGCTCTCGTTCTTCATCTCGAACATGATCGAGACGATCTCCTGCCCCGACTCGTCCATGTCGCGGAAGATGTAGTCGCCCTTGCTGCCGCTGCGTGCGTCGTTGTCCTTCTCGAAGTAGGCCCGCGGAAACGCCGTCGCGCGGATCCGGTTGAACTCGGTCTCGCAGTGCTGCTCCAGGGTCTCGCCGACCATCTTGGTCGACAGCCGCGCCTTCATGTCACGCAGACGCTCGATGGCTTCGTCGCGGTCCTTGATCTGCGTTTCATAGCGATCGCGCATCGCCTTCTCGGCCAGCTGCTTTTCCAGCCCGGCGCGCTCCAGGCCGTTGCGCAGCTGCTCGCGCTCCTTTTCCACCGCGGCGACGGCCTCGGTGATGGCGAGCTTCTGCGCCAGGGCCGCATTCTGGACCTGGGCCCGCAGCGCCTGGATCTCGGCATCCTTGCGCGCCGCGGCCGTTTGCAGCTCGGTGGCGACTTTCATCGTGGCCAGTTCGATCGCGTTGCGCTTGTCCCGCTCCGCCAAGGCCAGCCGCTCATGCAACTGCTGCTCGAACTCCTTGTCGCGCACCTGCTTCAGGATGTCGGCATAGCCGGTCTCGTCGACCTTGAAGGCCTTGTGGCAGTGCGGGCAGATGATTTCGTGCATTCCTTGCTTCTCCAGTGTTCCTCGGGCTGTTTTTGAGCTGGCGGGGCGGTCAATCCGGGCCGAGCGTACGCAAGCCCGCCGGCGTCCTGATGTGCGCGGCCAGGCCAGGGGACGAACCCGCCACGACGGTGACCTGCACATCGGGCTCGACCACCCCCAGCCGGCGAACCAGTTCACGGACTCGTCCGGGTTCAGGGTGCCGCAGCTCCAGGGCCATCAGTTGGCACCCCTGGTCCTGGAGTGAGTTGGCGGGATGGCCGGGGGTTTGCCACTGGATCAGTGTGGGCGCGGCCCCGCCGAGGGGCAGGCTGCCATCCTCGGGGATGGAAATCAGCCACTCCAGGTGGGCGCGGGCCATGGGCACGGCCACGCCGAAATCATCCGGGGCGTGGGCGAGCGAAGCGCCGATGTCCGGCGTGCGAGCGACCCAGCCTGCAAGCCGCGGCTTCGCATCCGCCCGCAGCCGATCCAGCCCGAACCAACGCGGGCGCCCGGGGCTCGGCGCCACCGGGTTGACCGCGATGATCTCCAGGTACATCGAGTCGCCCAGTCGCAGCAGCAGGTTGTGGGTGCCCATGCGGGGATGCTCGCCGCCCGCCTGAGGGTCCACGCCGAGGCGCCCGGCGAGCCAGTCCCTGCCGGCCTGCAACGAAGGCGCCGTGATCGTGAGGTGGTCCAGTCTGCAGTTCATGGGGCGCGGGGAACGAGGGCTTGGGGCTACGATGGTAGCCGTCCGACAAGGGCCATGCAGGGAGGGTGTCACGCCGCGCCTGCGAGCCCGGTCCCTGGTTCCCGTTTCACGCTGTCCATTGAGCATCCATGATCAACCAACCCATACTCGCCGTCCTGGTTTCGGGCCTGCTGCCCATCGTCTGTGCAGGCATCGCCAAGTGGGGCGCCCGGGACTACGACAACCATGACCCCCGGGCGTGGCTGGCCGGTCAGGCAGGGCGGCGGGCCCGGGCCAACGCGGCTCAGGCCAACAGCTTCGAGGCGTTCCCGTTTTTTGCCGCTGCGGTGGCCCTGGCCCTGCACAGCGGTGCAAACATGGAGGTGGTCACGTACTGGGCCTGGGGATTCGTCGCCCTGCGGGTGGCCTACATCTATGCCTATGTGGCGGATCGGTCCACCCTGCGATCGCTGGTCTGGTTGCTGGGACTGGTGGCGGTGATCCGCCTGTACGTCCTCGCCCTGTAAGGCGCGATCACCGTCAGCGCAGGCCCACCACGCCGCTCATCGTGAGCACGACCTCCGTCTTGCCGCCCTCGGTGGGCACCGGCACGGCGCCGGCCTCGGCGGTGGGCATCGCGCTGCGCAGCATCGCCACCGGCCGTGGGGGCGGCGCGGCCCCTGCCTGCGACAGGCTCACGGTCTTGATCGCATAACCCTTGAACCCCAGCGCGCCCGCCATGGCCTGCGCACGCCGGTTGAACGCAGCGGCCACCTCCGTCATGAGCTGGGCTTCGACCTCCTGGCTCCTGGCGCGCGACAACGAAAAGCCGACCGAGGCGATCTGCATCTCGGCGGTCAGCTCGGAGGCCAACTGCCCCAGGTCCGCCATGCGGGTGGAGGACAGGCGCAGTCCCCCACGCACCATCCATTGGCCCGTGCGCCCCTTGGGGCCCCACACCGGCTGGGTGCTCACGGAGTCCAGCTGCACCTCGATCCCCGCCTTCTCACGCGCCCGGGCCGCCGCCCGCTGAAGGGTCGCGAGCACACGCTGGCTGAGTTCCTGGACTCGGGGCCCTTCCAGCTCCACGGCGAGCGCCACCGTCATCAGGTCGTTGTCGACCATGGCTTGCGCTTGCGCGTCCAACTGCAGCTCCGGGATGGCCGGCCCACCGCCTGATGGTTCGGGATGCGCCAGGGCGGGACCCGCGGCCAGTGCGGCGGCGAGTGCGGCGGCGTTCAGGAGGCGTTTGATCACGGGTGAATCCTTGGACGAACAGTCGAAGGAAAAGGATAGCCCGTTGCCGCCAGCGCCTCAACGCGCACCAGGCGCGCGGCACACGGCAGCTTCAGAAACAGGTGGTGATCGCGTCCACCACGTCGTAGCGCGCGTCCACCACCGCCATCCACCGCCACTTGTCGAAGGTGGTGCACGGGTGCGAGATGCCCAGCGCCACGCGGTCGCCCACCTGCAAGGGCGCGGGACCCTCGCCGAGCTGCAGGTAGGCATGCTGGTCGTTGAGCGCAGTGACGGTCCAGCCCGCCGGCGCTTCCTGCGGGGTGCGGCTGCCCGCGGCGCACCAGCGCACTGGCACGGGCATGCCGGCGTCGTAGGACACATCGCGCTTGCCCGCCCCCAGGATGGCCAGGCCGGGCTCGGGCAAGGCCTGCACCACGGCCCACACTTCCAGGGCCGCCTGCAGGCCACTGGCATCGCTGCAGCCGATGCGCCGGTTCACGGCATGGACCATGCGGCGGTAGGTGCCGTCATCATGGGTGATGTAGCAGCCGGAGCGCAGGACGCCCTGGACACGGCGCTTCAGCGCGGGCTTCAGCCGCGGCGCGACCAGGTCGAAGATGGCCGAGCCGCCCGCGCTGACGATGACTTCGTCGGTGTCGAAGAGGTCGTCCTCGTCGCACTGGCGGGCGATGGCTTCCACGCGGTCCATCAGCGCCTTGGTGCGTTCGCCGTCCTGCGCGTCATCGCCCGTGGCACCCAGGCCCTCGTAGCACTCGATGCCCGCCAGGCGGACTGCGGGGCTGGCGTGGGCCCGTCGCGCCAGCGCCAGGGCCTGTTCGTGCGTGCGGCAGCCGGTGCGGCCACCGTTCAGGCCCAGCTCCAGCAACACCTCGAAGGCGATGCCCGCCTGCGCGCGCTCGACCTGCGCCAGCTGCGCGGGCGAATCCAGCAGGAACAGCACGCGCAAGCCCGTGTGCTCTCGCAGCATCGCCGCCAGCCCCTGCAGGTCGGCTGGCTGCACCACCTGGTTGGCGATGATGAGGCGCCGCGCGCCCGCTTGCACGCCGATGCGCGCCTGGGTCACATTCGCGAAGGTCAGCCCCCACGCCCCGGCATCGAGCTGCTGCGCGAACAGCTGCGGCGACATCGTCGTCTTGCCATGCGGGGCCAGGCCGATGCCCTGGCCCTCCACATAGCGCTGCATCCAGCCCAGGTTGTGCCCCAGCCGCTCGCGTTTGACCACGGCCAATGGCAGCGGCAAGTCACCGGCCAGCACGTTCCAGCCCTGTGCGCCGATCTCGCTGCGGCGCAGGGGTGGGCATTGATGGGGAATGCCGTTGTGCGCGGGGTCCAGCAGGGGGTCGAGAAGATCAGCGAGCGTCATGGGTGGAACGTGAGCGGATTCGAGTGGGCCGCCAGCCCTCGGTGGAAAACTGCAAGGCCTGCGAATCCCGGCGCCAGGTGACTTCCCGCGCGGTGACCGCCAGGAACCAGGTTTGCCGCGCGGGATGCGGTTTGGGCCTGGCGAAGCCCGCCGGCGTCAGCACCGCCAGGCACCAGCCGGGCTCGGGGTCCCGCACGGAGCGGTACAGGATGGCGCCCACGCCCGCCTCACGGGCGATCCGGGCCAGGGCCTGGGTGGCGCTGTAGTCGCCGGGGTGTTGCCAGGCATGTGCGTCGGCATCGAAGGGCGGCTCGCGCAGGTCGATCGTTTCCGCGGAAACATCCGCGCAGAAGGCCGTGTGCGCCACGGGCTCGATGACCTCCAGGACGGGGGCGTCCTGGAGAAAGCGCCAACGCCAGTAGCCCAGTTCGGCAGCGGCCGTTCGCACCGATTCGGCGCCATAGAAGACACCCGGGTCCGCCACGGCGCGAAAGCGTGAGCCGCCGCGTCGCGGGTCGTAGCGAAACGGCGTGGCCAACAGGTAGTCGAGCTTTTCAAGGCCCGGGGGCTGCACGGGCTTGCTGGCTTCCAGCAGGGACTCCAGCACGTCCTGTTCCTCACGGTTGTCGACGAGCTTCATCGTGGCGGCCACGTGCTGGGCCTCCACCATGCGCCAGGCGCTGCCCCGCCAGGGCCGCGCCTCAGACGAGACCGCGTGAGGCGTCCAGGTAGTGAACGACACGGACAAGGCCTTCGGTCTGGGTCATCAGGTCGATGGGCCGACCCTTCAGCGCGAGGTTGTCGCTGTGGAGCCACTGGCGCGCGGTGGCTTCATGGCCCACGATGGAGTCGAGCGAACGGAAGGCGCGCACGAACAGCAGCGCAAACTCCCATTCCTTGCGCTTGTCATCGAGGTGGTAGTCCCCGCTGTACAGCCGGGTCACCGTGGCCGGGCTGACGCCGAGGATCCGGGCCAGCAGGTTGCGCGGAACGTCCAGCCGGTCCGCGGCCCGGGTAACGGCCTTGCCCAGCACCACCGAAGCATCCGGGTGGTTGACGGGGCGATGGGGCGAGGCGATCACCATGGCTTTTCCTGTGGAAAGATTATTCCACCAAATTTTCCCCAGCAAAAGCCCTCGATTCGCGGGCCGTCAGCCTTCAGGCCCCGTCCAGCACCCTCACCTTCACCCCCCGACCCTTCACCTTCGCCGCATTCAACCGGCTGGCCACCTGCGCCGCGATGCCGCGCGCCACAGCCACGTAGGTGGAGAACTCGTTGATGTCGATCTTGCCGACCTGCTCGCGGGTGTAGCCCAGGTCCTTGGTCAGCGCGCCCAGCACGTCGCCCGCGCGGATCTTGTCCTTGCGGCCGGCCTGGAGATGCAGCGTGGCCATCGGCGGCACCAGCGGGCCGCCGGGCGCGGGCTTCAATTCATCCAGGGGCTGCCACTCGCTCTCGCGCCCCTGCAGCTGCTCGATCTTGCCGACCGAGCCCATCTCGTCCAGGCTGGCCAGGTTCAGCGCCAGGCCGCTCTCGCCGGCGCGGCCCGTGCGGCCGATGCGGTGCACGTGCACCTCGGGGTCGGGCGTCACGTCCACGTTGATCACCGCCGCCAGGCTGGCGATGTCCAGCCCGCGCGCCGCCACGTCGGTGGCCACCAGCACCGAGCAGCTGCGGTTGGCAAAGCGCACCAGCACCTGGTCGCGCTCACGCTGCTCCAGCTCGCCATACAGCGCCAGCGCATGGAAGCCCTGCGCCTGCAGCGCCGCCACCACGTCGCGGCAGCGCGCCTTGGTGTTGCAGAAGGCCAGCGTGCTCTCGGGACGGAAATGCAGCAGCAGGCGGCTGACGGCGTCGATGCGCTCGCGCTCGCCCACCTCGTACCAGCGCTGCTCGATCTGGCCGCCTGTGTGCTGCGCCTCCACCTTCACGGTGACCGGCTCGCGCATGAACTGGCTGGCCAGCTTGCCGATGCCCTCGGGGTACGTGGCCGAGAACAGCAGCGTCTGCCGCTGCGCCGGGCATTGCTTGGCGACCTTGGCGATGTCGTCGAAGAAGCCCATGTCCAGCATGCGGTCGGCCTCGTCCAGCACCAAGGTGTTGAGTGCGTCGATCTGCAGCGTGCCGCGGTCCAGGTGGTCCATCACCCGGCCCGGCGTGCCCACCACGATGTGCGCGCCATGCTCCAGGGTCGCCACCTGCCCGCGCAGCGGCACGCCGCCGCACAGGGTCACGACCTTGATGTTGTCCTCGGCCCGGGCCAGGCGCCGTACCTCCAGGGTCACCTGGTCGGCCAGCTCGCGCGTGGGGCACAGCACCAGCGCCTGCACCGCGAAGCGGCGGGGGTTGAGGTTGGCCAGCAGCGTGAGCGCGAAAGCGGCGGTCTTGCCGCTGCCGGTCTTGGCCTGGGCGATCAGGTCCTTGCCCAGGAGGGCCGTGGGCAGGCTGGCCGCCTGGATGGGCGTCATCGCCAGGTATCCCAGGCGCTCGAGGTTGGCCAGGGTGGCGGGGGAAAGGGGAAGGGTCTTGAAGTCTGCGGGAGCCATGGTCGATGGTACCGCCCATCTCATCCACACAGATACCCCGCCATCGCGGACAATCAAGGCTCTCCCGTGGAACATGAAAAGGTTGTGGTGCGCAGCAAGAACGAATGGTCAGGCAAGGTGATGGCGGTGCTCAAGGCCGGCAACACCGCGGCCGCGATCGCCCAGATCAAGGTCGCGCCCAGCGTGAAGGACCTCAACGCACTCACCAAGGTCATGGCCGAGGCCAATCTCACCGGCCGCTGGCGCGACGTGGACCTGGCCATCGAGGAAAACCACGCCCTGCTGTCCGCCCCGCGGCTGCACCGGGCGCCTTGAAGGCTGCGATGTCCTTCACCTCCCTCGGCATTTCGCCGGACCTCGCCCGCGCGGGCGCGGAACTGGGCTTTCGCGAGCCCACCCCCATCCAGGCGCAGGCCATCCCCCATGTGCTGCGTGGCGCCGACCTGCTGGGCCTGGCGCAGACCGGCTCGGGCAAGACAGGCGCCTTCGCCCTGCCCCTGCTGGAGCGCTTTTTCGCCCGCACCCAGGCCGGCTCACCCGGCTTTCGCCGGACGGTGCGCACGCTGGTGCTGGTGCCCACGCGCGAGCTGGCGGCCCAGGTGGGCGAGGTGCTGCGCGGCCTGGGCCACGCCAGCCCGCGCCAGCCGAAGATCGCCGTGGTGTTCGGCGGCGTGTCCATCAACCCGCAGATGATGGGCCTGCGCGGCGGCGCCGACATCGTGGTGGCCACGCCCGGCCGCCTGCTGGACCTGGTGGACCACAACGCGCTCAAGCTCGACGCGGTGGAAACGCTGGTCCTCGACGAAGCCGACCGACTGCTGGACCTGGGCTTTGCCGAGGAACTCGCGCGCGTGCTGGCGGCCCTGCCGGCGCGCCGGCAGAACCTGTTTTTCTCGGCCACCTTCCCGCCCGAGGTGCAGGCCCTGGCCGGCCAGTTGCTGCACGAGCCCGTGCGCATCGAGATCACCGCGCCCGACCAGCCCGTGACGGACATCGTGCAGCGCGCCATCCTGGTCGACACAGGCCGCCGCACCGAGCTGCTCAAGCACCTGGTCAAAGAAGGCACGCAGGCCGGCGGCTGGCGGCAGGTGCTGGTGTTCGTGGCCACCCGCTACGCCGCCGAGCACGTGGCGTGGAAGCTGCACCAATCGGGCCTGTACGCCACCCCCCTGCATGGCGACATGAGCCAGGGCAAGCGCACCGAGGTGCTCGACACCTTCCGCGACGGCGGCTGGGACATCGTCGTCACCACCGACCTGGCCGCGCGCGGCATCGACATCCCCGGCCTGCCGGTGGTGGTGAACTACGACCTGCCCCGCTCGCCCACCGACTACACCCACCGCATCGGCCGCACGGGCCGCGCGGGTGCCAGCGGCCTGGCGATCAGCTTCGTGAGCGCCGACACCGAGGCGCATTTCCGGTTGATCGAAAAGCGCCAGCGCCTGGCGCTGCCGCGCGAGCAGGTGCCCGGCTTCGAGCCCAAGGAGCCGCCGCCCGCGGAGGCCGCGCCCGCGCCAGGCGCCAAACCCGGCAAGCTGCCACCCGGCACCGGGGGCATCAAGGGCAAGCGCCCGAGCAAGAAGGACAAGCTGCGCGCGGCGCAGGCCAGCGCCCCTACGAGCGCACCCGCCAGCGGGCCAGGCAACGCCAAGGCTAAAGGGAACGCTTGAGGGCCGCCGCCGCCAGGGCGTAACCGCCATCCCCACCGTCCACGAAATGCAGGTGGCGGTCCAGGTTGCGCACGAAGCACGTCATGAGCGCGTGGTCGCTGTAATGCAGCCCGTAGTCGATGCGGCCCTGCGCGCGCAGCTGCGCTAGCAAAGCTTCAACCTGCGCAGCCTCGTCCTCGCGCAGGTCCAGCACGGCGCGGAAGGTGTCGTCCAGCTTCACATGGTCGGCATTGGGTCCCAGGGAACGCAGGTACCGGCCGGCCACGCTGTCGGCATCGGCCGACTGCCGGCGAACGATCCGCGAGAACAGGCCCGTCAGCAGCCACAGGCCGGCCTGCTTCAGCGCCCGCCAGCCGCGGCCGTCCGTGCGCATCGCCTGCTCGGCGGCCAGGTGCTGCGGCGGCCAGGTCAGGGGCAGCTTGTCGTGGTGCACGGGCACGATGTCCGGGCCCAGCGCATCGAGCAGGGCCAGCAGCGGCTCGAGGTGGGACAGGCCGTGGTCGCGCGGGCGCACCAGCAGGCTCATGATGCGGCCGCGGTGCGAGGGAATGTCGTTCCAGCGGCACTCCAGCCCCTCGACGGAGACGGGCGCCGACGCCTGCGGCGCGGGCGGCGCCTGGGGAAGGGCCTTGACCAGGGACTCGGCGATCGTCAACCCGCCGCCGCTGAACAGGGCCAGCCGGAAGCCCGCGGGCATCTCCCGCCAGGCCAGGCGCACGTCGCCGCCCGCCTGGCGCACCCGCCCCACCGACACCGACCCCACCCGCAGGCGCAGGCCGGTGTTGCGCAGCGTGCGCGCGCGCAGGCGCTCCAGCGTCTGCAGGGCCCGGTCCCGCCACTCGGGCGGCACCGCGAGGGTGGCGCCATCGCCGCCGAAGACGAAGGGAAACACATCGCCCCCGCAGGCATTGGCCACCGCCACGATCGAGGCCACGCCCACGGCGTTGACCTGCTTGTAGCGGCCCTCGGCGATCGCCTGGGTGGAGCCTTCCACGTCGGTGATGACGATGTGCCAGTCATCGGGCAGGCCGGCGTAGCGGCCCGTCGCCGTCCATTCGCGCAGGGACGTGACGACCGGCGCGTCGGGCATGGGCGTGAGCGCGCCGGGCGGGGCTCCCATCGGGTTACTGCATGAACCCGATGCTGCGCGCCTCGCGCACCTCGGGCTTGATGCGGTGTTCCGCCTCCAGCTGCTCCAGGAACTCTTCGGCGCCGAACTGGGCGTTGAGGATGCTGACCTGCCGCTTCACCGCCGCGAAGTCACCGGGGCACAGCTGGTCCATCCGCGCCAGCCGGGAACGGATCACGGGCGTCAGGCCGCCCACCTCCCCACCCAGCGCCTCCACGATGAACATGCGCTCGCGTTGCGCCAGCGTCAGCGGCTTGAACTTGATCTTGAAGGTGAACCGCCGCAGCGCCGCCTGGTCGATGCGGTCCATCAGGTTGGTGGTGCAGATGAAGATGCCGTCGAAGCGCTCCATCTGCTGCAGCATCTCGTTGACCTCCGTCACCTCGTAGGTGCGCTGGGCGCCGCGACGGTCCTGCAGGAAGCTGTCCGCTTCGTCCAGCAGCAGCACGGCCTTCTCCGCCTGCGCCTCATGGAACATCGCCGCCATGCGCTGCTCGGTCTCGCCCACGAACTTGCTCATGAGGTCGCTGGCCTGCTTGACCAGCAGCGGCCGCTCCAGGCTGCGCGCGATGTGCTCGCCCAGCGCCGTCTTGCCGGTGCCGGGCGCGCCGTAGAAGCACAGCGTGCCGTGCCCGCTGGCCTTGAGCGCAGCGACGATGCGCGGGACCTCGAAGCGCGTTTCCACGTTCAGCATCTCGAGGTCGTAGGTGGTCACGGTACGCCGCTCGCCCAGGCCGGCGCCGGCGGTGCCCAGCGCCTGGTCCGCGTTGCGAAGCTGCCGTTCGATCAGCGCCTCGGCCTGCACCTGGCTGCCGTCGGCCTCCTTGGCCAGCACCGCGAATCGCACCGCCGTGCGGATCTGCGCCGGCGTGAGGCCCTTGCGCTCCGTCAGCCGGGCCACGAAGGCATCGGACACCGCCACGCCCTCCAGCGTCTTGCGCACCAGCTGCTCGCGCGCGCCCGGCGGCGGGGACTTGAGCTCCAGGTGGTAGGCGAAGCGGCGGCGGAAGGCCGGGTCGATCTGCTCGATGCGGTTGGTCACCCACAGCGTGGGCACGGGGTTGGACTCCAGGATCTGGTTCACCCAGGCCTTGCCGCTCACGCTGCCCGTGGGCGGCGCCACCACCTGCTCGGCCCGCGCCATCAGCTGCGCAGCCTCCGAGCTGATGGGGGGAAACACGTCCTCCACCTCGTCGAACAGCAGCGCCGCCTGCGCGCTGCCCTTGAGGAACACCTGCGCGATCTGCAGCGAGCGGTACCGGTCCCGCCCGGACAGGGAGTTGCCATCCCGGTCCGCGTACTCCACCTCGAACAGTTCCAGCCCCGCGGCATGCGCGACGACCTTGGCCAGTTCCGTCTTGCCGGTGCCGGGCGGGCCATATAGCAGCACGTTCACGCCCGGCTCCTTGCGCGCCACGGCGTTGCGAAGCAGGGCGCACAGCACCTGCGCGTCGTCCTGCACGAACTCGAAGTCACCCGGCCCCAGCGCCGACTTGCCGCAGGGCCGGGTGAAGACGGCCATGAGCTCGGCCTCATCGCGGTACTCGCGCATCAGCACGGGCGGCAGCTTCTCGCTGACCTTCATCAAGTCCGCCAGGTCGGTGATGTTGTGCTCGGAGATGAGGTTCTCCACCAGGCCGATGCGCTCCAGCCGCGAGCCGGCGCGCAGCGCCTCGCCCACGTCCTGCGCATTCACGCCCGCAATCTCGGCGATGGCCGCATAGGCCTCGGGCGCGTTGTTCACCTTGAACTCGACCAGGATGCTGCGCAGGTCCCGCTGGTAACGGGCCAGGGTGCCATACAGCAGCAGCGCGCGCTCGGCCTTGTTCAACTGCAGCAGGCCGGCCAGGGCGTCGATGTTCTTTTCCACCAGGGTGGACTGCTTCTTCAGGGCGTGGGTGAGCCAGTCGCCGGTGACGGACAGCACGGACAGCAGGTCCTTGGGCTGGTCCTTGGCGTACTCGTCGAGGTAGAAGAACAGCGTGCCTTCCTCGTAGGGGCCGCGCCAGGTGCCGTGGCGCTCCAGGAAGTCGCGCGCGCCCAGGTGCTCGTGCCCGAGCCAGAACTCGTTGTCCTTGCAGCGGCGGCCCAGGAATTCGCGCAGCCGCGCCAGCGTGGACACGGGCCACACCAGGTGGCGGCCGGCCAGCGAGAGCAGGCCGTTGAGGTCCCGGCGCACGTTGAACTTGCCGCCCTGCTTGGCTGCCAGGGTGAGCACGAAGTGCGAGCACATCAGGTCCAGCACCGGCGCGTCCTTCAGACCCGGGGAGGGGAGCACCTGCACGTCGACCAACCGCTTGCCCATGGAAGCCTCCAGCAGCAATCACACCGGCGCTGATCCTGGCCCATCACCTGCCGCATGGCACGCCATGCGACCCGCATTGAGCCCGCCGATGCGGCACACGATAACGCGGGACCATGCTACATGGAATCCCCCGCTTGCGGGAATGCCGTCGCGGCAGCATCCTGCCGGTCATGAAAACGGGGAAAGGGAGCCCGCCATGATCGAGCTGGCCGACATCCGCCGCGCCGCGGGCCGGCTGCAGGGCCAGGTGCTGGACACGCCCTGCGTGGAGTCGCGCACGCTCTCGCAGGCCCTGGGCTGCCAGGTGTTCCTGAAGTTCGAGAACCTGCAGTACACCGCCTCCTTCAAGGAGCGTGGCGCCTGTAACAAGTTCGCCGCGCTGCAGGACACCACGGGCGCCCCGCGCGGCGTGATCGCCATGAGCGCGGGCAACCATGCCCAGGGCGTGGCCTGGCACGCGCACCGGCTGGGGCTGCGCGCCGTGATCGTGATGCCGCGCTTCACGCCCGGCGTGAAGGTGGAGCGCACCCGCGGCTTCGGCGCCGAGGTGGTGCTGCATGGCGACACGCTGGACGAGGCCCGCGCCCACGCGATGGCGCTGGCGCAGCAGCAAGGGCTCACCTTCGTCCATCCCTACGACGACCCCGACGTGGTCGCCGGCCAGGGCACCATCGGCCTGGAGATGCTGCAGGCCGTACCCGGGCTCGATGTGGTGGTGGTGTCCATCGGGGGCGGCGGGCTGATCGCGGGCATGGCCACGGCGCTCAAGGCGGTCAAGCCCGGGATCGAGGTGATCGGGGTGGAGGCGCTGCGCTTTCCCACCATGTACAACGCCATCAAGCACGCGCAGCTGCCGGTGGGCGAGACCACCATCGCCGAGGGTATCGCGGTGGGCACGCCCGGCCGGCTGCCGCAGGCCATCATCGAGCGCCTGGTGGACGACATCGTCCTGGTGGACGAAGCCGGCATCGAGCAGGCCATCCTGATGCTGCTGGAGCTGGAGAAGACCCTGGTGGAAGGCGCCGGCGCCGCCGGCCTGGCCGCCCTGCTGCAGGACCCCGGGCGCTTCCGGGGCCGCAAGGTGGGCCTGGTGCTGTGCGGCGGCAACATCGACCCGCTGCTGCTGGCGGCCATCATCCAGCGCGGCATGGTGCGCGCCGGCCGGCTGGCGCGCCTGCGGGTGGGCGCGCGCGATGTGCCGGGCTCCCTGGCGCGCATCGCCGCCGTCGTGGCAGATGCCGGCGGCAACGTGGAGGAGGTGCACCACCAGCGGGCCTTCACCCTGCTCACGGCGCAGAACGTGGAGATCGAGCTGGTCATCCAGGCGCGCGGCCCCGAGCATGTGGAGGCCGTGCTGGCGGCGCTGCGCGGGGCCGGCTTCGCGGCCGAGCGGGCCTGACCCCCGCCCTCGGCTGCCGGGCCCGCCCGGGCTTAGGGTCTGTCTTGACGGCCGGGCGCCCGCCGGGCGGATAGAATTTGGTGGAACAACCCCGTCAGAACGGATCGCAGGAGACTTCCATGGCCAGCCACGAGACCACCACACCCCCCTCCGAGGACCCGGTGGAAAACGTCGTTCACAGCATGCCCATCGTGCTGCCCATCGCCGGCGGCGTGCTGATGTTCCTGCTGGCGTTCATCGCCATCTACCTGGCCTGAGCCACCCGCCCCAGCGCGCGGTGAGCCCGCTCGGCCTGAACGGCTGAGCCCCTCCCCTCCCCCACGGGCAGTTCCTGCCCGCCCGGCCCGCCCATCCATTTGGAGGCGGGCCGCTTGCATTTGCCGGCCGTTGGCTGCAGATGCTGCGTTTTAGCCCCAAGCCGAGGCAAGGCCACCTGCGGCCACCAACCCTTCCTGCATAACCTCATGCAAGTTTTGCATGGAATTGGCTTGTAACGGGAAGCAGGAAATCGGCGCCTTCCCTAAAATCGGTACCCCAGCCGACCCGCGCCTCATCCCGCCCGCCGACTGAACAAGCCCGATTCCCCAAAGGCGGCGCCACGCAGGGTTCTTCCAGCCCGCAGCTCCTTCCCGCCTTTGGGAAATCAGGTTTTAACTTCAGGAGCTTTGGATATGAACTCTCCCGTGATGCAGGGCCTCGGCCTCAACGCACCGGCTTGGGTGAAAAACGCGAAACTGATCGCCTGGGTGGCCGACATGGTCGCCCTGTGCAAGCCGGACTCGGTCTACTGGTGCGACGGCAGCCAGGACGAGTACGACCGCCTGTGCCAGCAGCTGGTGGACGCCGGCACCTTCAAGAAGCTGGACCCGGTCAAGCGCCCCAACTCCTACCTGGCCTGCTCCGACCCGTCCGACGTGGCCCGCGTGGAAGACCGCACCTTCATCTGCTCCGAGAAGAAGGAAGACGCCGGCCCGACCAACAACTGGAAGGCGCCCGCTGAAATGCGCGCCACCCTGCAGCCCCTGTTCGACGGCTGCATGAAGGGCCGCACCATGTACGTGGTGCCCTTCTCCATGGGCCCCCTGGGCTCGAAAATCGCGCACATCGGCGTGGAGCTGTCCGACAGCGCCTACGTCGCCGTGAACATGAAGATCATGACCCGCATGGGCAAGGCCGTGTACGACGTGCTGGGCGTGGACGGCGAGTTCGTGCCCTGCGTGCACACCGTGGGCGCCCCGCTGGCCGCCGGCGAGAAGGACCAGACCGCCTGGCCCTGCAACCCCACCACCAAGTACATCGTCCACTACCCCGAGACCCGCGAGATCTGGTCCTACGGCTCCGGCTACGGCGGCAACGCCCTGCTGGGCAAGAAGTGCCTGGCGCTGCGCATCGCCTCCACCATGGGCCGTGACCAGGGCTGGCTCGCCGAGCACATGCTGATCCTGGGCGTGACCAGCCCCGAGGGCAAGAAGTACCACGTGGCCGCTGCGTTCCCCAGCGCCTGCGGCAAGACCAACTTCGCCATGCTGATCCCGCCCAAGGCGCTGGGCGGCTGGAAGGTCACCACCATCGGCGACGACATCGCCTGGATCAAGCCCGGTGCTGACGGCCGCCTGTACGCCATCAACCCCGAGGCCGGTTACTTCGGCGTGGCCCCCGGCACCAACACGCTGACCAACCCCAACTGCATGGCCAGCCTGGACAAGGACGTGATCTTCACCAACGTCGCCCTGACCGACGACGGCGACGTGTGGTGGGAAGGCATGGGCGAGGCCCCGGCCCACGCGATCGACTGGCAAGGCACGGAGTGGACCCCGCACATCGCCAAGGAAACCGGCGCCAAGGCGGCCCACCCCAACGCCCGCTTCACCGTGGCCGCCACCAACAACCCGGCCCTGGACAGCGCCTGGGACGACCCGGCTGGCGTGCCGATCGACGCCTTCATCTTCGGCGGCCGCCGCTCCACCACCGTGCCGCTGGTGACCGAGTCGCGCAACTGGACCGAAGGCGTGTACATGGCCGCCACCATGGGCTCGGAGACCACCGCCGCCGCCTTCGGCGCGCAGGGCGTGGTGCGCCGCGACCCGTTCGCCATGCTGCCCTTCGCCGGCTACAACATGTCCGATTACTTCCAGCACTGGCTGGACCTGGGCAGCAAGCTGCAGGCACAGGGCAAGGGCCTGCCCAAGATCTTCTGCGTGAACTGGTTCCGCAAGGGCGCCGACGGCAAGTTCGTCTGGCCCGGCTACGGTGAGAACATGCGCGTCCTGAAGTGGATGATCGACCGCCTGGAAGGCAAGGCCGAAGGGGTGGAGAACCTGTTCGGCGTCAGCCCCCGCTACGAGGAAATCACCTGGGACGGCCTGGACTTCACCCGCGCCCACTTCGAGACCGTGACGCACCTGGACAAGGGCGACTGGGTCAAGGAGCTGCAGCTGCACGCCGAGCTGTTCGAGCAGCTGGCCTACCACCTGCCCAAGGAACTGACCGAGACCAAGGCGAAGATCGAAGCCCGCCTGGCCGCCTGAAGGCCGCACGGCCCGGGCCCCGGCCCGGGACCGTGAACCCCGCCCCGGCCGCCCCGGGCCAGGACGCAAAAAAGCCACCCGAGGGTGGCTTTTTCATTGGGGCGGGGGCGGTTCAGCGCCGGGCCATCGTCCGCGCCGCGGCCTGTCGGCGGCGCTCGGCGCGGCGGCGGGCCTCACGGGCCGCCCAGGCATCCAGCAGGGCACGGGCACGCGCCGGCAACCGGCGCAGCAGCCACAGCACGGCCGGGAATGCCACGGAAAACGCTTGGCTCAAGGCAGGACTCCTGCGCGTTCAGCCGCGGGCGTTCCAGTAGGCCTGCACGTCGCGGGCCTCGACGTCCATGGCGCGGCTGATGTCGGCCATGATGCGCGCGTCGCTCAGCGCGGCGTTCCAGTACTGGGCGTCCGAGCGGGCCTGGCGGCGGGCCGCCTTCCAGCCGTCATAGGCACGCACCACCGGGGCGCCGATGGCGGCCAGGGCGCGCAGCGCGGGGACCAGCAGCTCGATGGTGCGCTCGGCACGGACGACGCCAGGGTGCTGGAGGGGGAAGTCGACGTGGGCGAAAGCGGTCATGGTGTCTATCTCTCTCAAGGAGCCGGGAACTCCCCGGCCGATGGGTGAATACTAGGGTTACCCCTGATATTCCGCAAATTTAGATTGAGAATGGATACCATTCACGCTATTGATGATTGATCCATGAGCACGCCCAACTTCCGCACCCTGGACCTGAACCTGCTGCGCGTGTTCGACCAGGTGATGGCCGAGCGCAACCTCACGCGGGCCGCCCGCAACCTGCACATGACGCAGCCAGCGGTGAGCAATGCGCTGGGGCGGCTGCGCGACTTCCTGGGGGACAAGCTGGTGGTTCGCAGCGGCTACGGCGTGGAGCCCACGCCGCGCGCGCTGGCGCTGTGGCCGGCGGTGGACGAGGCGTTGCGGCAGCTGGAATCCACCCTGGCGCCGGGGCAGTTCGACCCGGCCCGCTCGCAGCGCAGCTTCGTGCTGGCGATGGCCGATGCGACGGCCGCCACGGTGATGCCGGGGCTGGTGGCGATCCTGGCGCGCGACGCGCCGGGCGTGTCCCTGCGCGTGCGGCCGCTGACCACGCGGGACCCGCGGCAACTGCTCGACGAAGGCCAGGTGGACCTGGCGATCGGCTACTTCCCCGTGGTGCTGGCCGACCTGACGGCCCAGGCCCAGGCCGGCGTGGCCTCGGCCTTCGAGCACCACCGCCTGTACGACGGCCAGTACGTGTGCGTGATGCGCAAGGGCCACCCGCTGGCCACCGGCGCGTTCAGCGTGGATCGCTTTTGCGCCGCGCAGCACCTGCTGGTGAGCTTTTCCGGCCGGCCCTACGGCTTCATCGACGAGGCGCTGGCCGCCCTGGACCGGCAGCGCCGCATCGTGCTGACAGTGAACCAGTTCTTCACCGCCGGCCAGGTGGTGGCCTCGTCCGACCTGCTGACGGTGCTGCCGCGCCACTTCGTGCGGGTGACCGGCATCGCCGACGAACTCACGGCGCGCGAGCTGCCCTTCCAGGTGCCACCCGTGCACGTGGACTCGCTGTGGCACCGCCGCCAGGGCCTGCGCAGCGACCATGGCTGGCTGCGCGGCGCGGTGACCCAGGCCGCGGCGAAGTACTTCGAGTCCGCCACAATCACGCCGTGAAGATCCAACTGCTGTCCGACCTGCACCTCGAGTCGCACCCGCATTTCAACGCGCGCCCCGCGCCGGGGGCGGACCTGCTGGTGCTGGCCGGCGACATCGGCTCCTACCAGGCCGGCAGCCGCCTGGACGGCGACGACTTCGGCCTGGGCCGCTTCGCCCCCGCCAACGGCTGGCCCACCCCGGTGCTGTACGTGCCCGGCAACCACGAGTACGACGGGCTGGAGTTCAGCGAGGCCCACGAGCGCCTGCGCACCACCTGCGAGCGCCTGGGCATCACCTGGCTGGAGCGTGAGGTGGTGGTGGTGGACGGTGTGCGCTTCGTGGGCACCACGCTGTGGACCGACTTCGAGGCGCTGGTGCCGCAAGGTGCGCCGATGACGCAGCAGCTCAAGGCCCGCGACAAGGCCTGGCGGGCGGCCAACTTCTACCTGCGCAAGAACACCACGCTGCAAGGGGGCGAGCCCATGCTGGCCGAGCAGCTGCGCGAACTGGGGCTGGCATGCCAGGAATGGCTGCGCCTGGCGCTGGCACAAGCGTTCGACGGGCCCACGGTCGTCGTGACGCACTTCGCGCCCAGCCTGCGCAGCGCCGACCCGCGCTACGGCCTCACGCCGGGCACGGCGGGCTTTTGCAATGCGCTGGACGACCTGCTGCCCCAGGCGCAGCTGTGGCTGCACGGGCACCTGCACTGCCCGCAGGACTACACCGTGCAAGGCTGCCGCGTGGTGGCCAACACCCTGGGCTATGCCACCAAGGGGGAGCAGGCGGCGTTCCGCGAGGACTTCACGGTCAGCGTGTGAGCGGGGCGCACGGGGGCGGCGACAGCGTGGCGCGAGAGGGCCTGCACTGGCAAGCCGGCCGAACGGTCAACGGGTGTTCAGGCCGTCGAAGCAGGTGGAGAGAATGAGCTCGACGATCTCGTCGTCGGAATGCTGGCCGCCGGCCTTGAGGAACTCCACCACCGGGTCACAGGCGCGCGCGAACAGGGTGTAGAGCACGGCCACGGCCGGCAGCCTGGGGTTCACGGTGCCCGCGGCCTGCGCGGCCTCGATCCAGCCCCCCAGGCGGTCGCTCACGTCCATCAGTCCGTCCATGTAGGCCCGGTTGCCCATGAGGCAGGCACGCAGGGTGGAGTTCTGGCTGGGCAGCGATGGCATCTGCCCGGCCAGCTGCACCTGCAGCGTCCAGCGGACCACGGCCTTGAGCTTGTCCAGCGGCGACAGGGCCTCGTCGATGGAGGCCAGGAAATCCTGGGCCCGGCCCATCACCCGCACCATCGCGGCGGCGGCGAGGTCTTCCTTGCTGGGGAAGTGCTTGTACAGGCTGGCCTTGGCGATGCCCACGTCGGCCGCCACCTCGTCCACCGTCATGGACTCGAAGCCCTTTTCGGCGAGCAGGCGGTTGACCGTCTGGATGATGGCCTCCTCGCGCGCGGCCAGCATCTGCTCCTTGAAGGAGGGCTTGGCACTGGGGATGTCGCGGGGATTCATGGACGAAATTCTAGGGCCAGGCGCGTTCCGGCCCATCCCGCTCGGGCATTGTGCCGGCCAGACCCCCGCCAGGACCCCGGGCTTCAGGGGCTGGCGAGCGCCCGCGCCGCGGCCGCCGTGAGCGCGCTGGTGAGCCGGTCCAGGACCGCGGATTCCAGGTTCCAGCAATGCCAGTAAAGGTCCATGGACAGGCCGAAGCCGGGCGTGAGGTCCACCAGCTCGCCCCGGGCCAGGCCCTCGCGCGCCATCAGCTCGGGCAGCACGCTGACGCCCCAGCCGGCACGCACCGCCCGCAGCTGGCCCTCCGAGCTGGGCACGAACAATTGGCTCAGCGCCACGCGCGGCAGGCCGAAGACCTTGCCGACGAACTCCGCCTGCAGGTCGTCCTTGCGGTTGAAGGCGATGAAGGGCAGCTCGCGGAAGTTGTGCGGCGTCAGCCCCTGCGGGCAACGCTCGGCGGCCCACGACGCCTGCGCCACCAGCACGTAGCGCATGGCGCCCAGGGGCAGCACCTTGCACCCGCGCAGGGCCTGGTCGACGGTGGTCACGCAGCCCAGGACCTGGCCCTCGCGCAGCCACTCCTGGGTGAAGTCCTGGTCGTCGGTGATGATCTCCAGCGGCAGGCCCTGGCGCGCCAGGTCGTCCAGCGCGGGCAGCGCCCAGGTGGCGATGCTGTCCGCATTGACCGCGATGGACACCCGCTCCTCCTCGCGGCCGCTGCGCGCCGAACTGGGGGCCAACTTGCGCAGCTCGCCCTCCAGGTCCGCCCGCAGCAGGCGCAGCTGCTTGGTGTGTTTGAGCAGCAGCTGGCCCGCCGAGGTGGGCTTGAGCGGGCGGCTGCGCACGATCAGCGGCGTGCCGACCTGGATCTCCAGCGCGCGCAGGCGCTGGGAAACCGCCGATTGGGTGATGGACAGGCGCTGGGCGGCCTTCTCGAAGCCGCCCTCCTCCACGATGGCCGCCAGGCACTCCAGCGCGTCCGGGTCGTATGAACTCACGTTGTCTCCAGGCCGCCCCTCCATTAGGGCGGCTGATAATTTGCATGCAAGTTTAATGCCGCTGCTGATTGCAAACCGGGGGCGGGCAAGGTCACGCGTGCAGCGAGGTCTTGGGCCTCGGCGCATACTGGTGGCCACTCCCATGACCAGCGCTTCGATGCCCCCCGGCCGCCACGCAAGGGCGCCGACCTTCTCGCCGCGCGAGTTCCGCGCCGCGCTGGGCATGTTCGCCACGGGCGTGACCATCGTGACCATGCGGGCCGCCGACGGCACCCCGCTGGGGCTGACGGCCAACTCCTTCAACTCCGTCTCGCTGGAACCCCCGCTGGTGCTGTGGAGCCTGTCGCAGCGCGCCGCCTCGCTGCCCGCATTCCTCACGGCCACCCACTATGCGATCCACGTGCTGGCGGCGGACCAGCGCGCGCTGGCCGAGCGCTTCGCCACCCGCGACATCGACCGCTGGCAGGGCATGGACTGCGCGCCCGGCGCAGGCGGCGCACCGCTGATCGCGGGGGCGGCCGCCACCTTCGAGTGCTTCAACCGCAGCCGCTACGACGAGGGCGACCACGTGATCTTCGTGGGCGAGGTGGAGCGGTGCCAGTGGCGGGCCGAGGCCTCGCCGCTGTTGTTCCACGGCGGGCGCTTCTACACCGAGCACCCGCTGTGAGCCGGGGCACGCGGCGTCCGCAGGGGCGCGGCCGCCCGATCCCGATGGCACGTGACGCTACGATCCGGTGATGGTTCAACGAAAAGAGCACCTGGACACCCTGGCCGTGTCCATGCTGGTGGTGTGCTGCGCGTTCTGGGGCTTCCAGCAGATCCTGATCAAGTGGACGGTGGCCGAGGTGCCGCCGCTGTGGCAGGCCGCGCTGCGCTTCGCGGGCGCGACGGTGCTGCTGGGGGCCTGGTGCGTGGCGCGGGGCGTGAAGCTGTTCGAGCGTGACGGCACGCTGCGCGCGGGCCTGCTGGCCGGCGGGCTGTTCGCCACCGAGTTCACCTGCATCTACCTGGGCCTGCGCGACACCACGGCCTCACGGCTGACAGTGTTCCTGTACACGGCGCCATTCTGGGTGGCGGTGCTGCTGCCCCGCCTGGTGCCGGCCGAGCGCCTGCGCGGGCTGCAGTGGGCCGGCCTGTGCATCGCCTTCGCCGGCGTGGTGGTGGCCTTTGCCGAGGGCTTCATCGGCCACGAGAGTTCGCTGCGCCAGCTGCGCGGCGATGCGCTGGCGCTGATGGGCGGCGCGGCCTGGGGCCTGACCACGCTCGTGATCCGCAGCAGCGCGCTGGCGCGCGCCAGCGCGGAAAAGGCCCTGTTCTACCAGGTGGCGGTGACAGCGGCCGTGGCGCCGGTGGTGTCGCTGGCGCTGGGGGAGACCTGGTCGCTGTCGTATTCCCCGCTGGCCTGGGGCTCGCTGGGTTTGCAGACGGTGGTGGGCGCCTTCGCCAGCTACCTGGCCTGGATGTGGCTGCTGCGGCATTACCCGGCCATGAAGATGTCCTCCTTCGCCTTCCTCACGCCGGTGTTCGCGCTGGTGTTCGGCACCAGCCTGCTGGGTGAGCCGCTCACACTCCAACTGGTGGCGGCCCTGGGCGGCGTGGCGGTGGGCATCGTGATGGTGAACCGGCGAGCCGCCGTGCGGGAGCCGGCATGACGTCCCGGGACAAGGGCTTCAAGGGCAACAAGCAGTCCCTGCCGTCCAAGCCCTGCGTGGCCTGCGGCCGGCCCATGACCTGGCGCAAGCGCTGGGAGAAGAATTGGGACGAGGTGAAGTACTGCAGCGACGCCTGTCGCCGGCGAGGCACGCCGCCCTCGGCCCCTTGAGCCCTGGCTGATAGCATCCCGCTCCACGTCAATAACAAGGAGTAATGATGGGACTGTTCAACTGGGCCGAGAAGCCCGCCTCCGTGATCGCCGACGGCGGCGTGATCGGGCCTGACGAGCGCCTGCCCTGGCCGCAGACGGCCGTGATGGGCGTGCAGCACGTGATCGCGATGTTCGGCGCCACGGTGCTGGCCCCCATCCTCATGGGCTTCGACCCGAACGTGGCGATCTTGATGTCGGGCATCGGCACGCTGATCTTCTTTTTGATCACGGGCGGCAAGGTGCCCAGCTACCTGGGCTCGAGCTTCGCCTTCATCGGCGTGGTGATCGCGGCCACCGCCTATGCGGGCAAGGGGCCCAACGCCAACATCGGCGTCGCGCTGGGCGGCATCATCGCCTGCGGCGTGCTGTACACCCTCATCGGCTTCATCGTGCAGGCGGTGGGCACGGGCTGGATCGAGCGCTTCATGCCGCCGGTGGTGACCGGCTCGGTGGTGGCGGTGATCGGCCTGAACCTGGCCTCCATCCCGGTGAAGAACATGGCCGCGAGCAACTTCGACGCGTGGATGCAGGCCGTGACTTTCGTGAGCGTGGCGCTGGTGGCGGTGTTCACCCGCGGCATGGTGCAGCGCCTGCTCATTCTGGTGGGCCTGATCGTCGCCTCCGTGGTGTACGCCATCCTCACCAACGGCATGGGCCTGGGCAAGCCGATGGACCTGTCCGGCGTGGCCAATGCCGCGTGGTTCGGCGCGCCGTCCTTCGCCTCGCCGGTGTTCAGCGCCTCGGCCATGCTGCTGATCGCGCCGGTGGCCATCATCCTGGTGGCTGAGAACCTGGGCCACATCAAGGCCGTGACCGCCATGACCGGCCGCAACCTGGACCCGTACATGGGCCGCGCCTTCATCGGTGACGGCGTCGCCACCATCGTCTCGGGGGCCTCGGGCGGCACGGGCGTGACCACCTACGCCGAGAACATCGGCGTGATGGCCGCCACCAAGATCTACTCGACGGCAGTGTTCTTCGTCGCCGCGCTGATCGCCGTGGTCCTGGGCTTCTCGCCCAAGTTCGGCGCCGTGATCCAGGCCATCCCGCTGCCGGTGATGGGCGGCGTGTCCATCGTGGTGTTCGGCCTGATCGCCGTGGCCGGCGCCAAGATCTGGGTGGACAACAAGGTGGACTTCTCCCAGAACAAGAACCTGATCGTCGCCGCCATCACCCTGGTGCTGGGCACGGGCGACTTCACGCTGAAGTTCGGTGACTTCGCCCTGGGCGGCATCGGTACCGCGACCTTCGGCGCCATCCTGTTGTGGGCGCTGCTGGGCGCCAGCGGCAAGGACGCCAAGTGATCGCCTGACCGGGCATCACTGGACGCCGGGGCCTTGCGCCCTGGCAGGACACCGGCCGCTGCATGCGGCCGTTTTTCATTTCCCCTGCGAGGGGCTTCAGTCCGGTTGCGCGCTGCGCTTGAGGCGCTCGCTTTTCCAGTACACATCGTCGCCGCCGTCCATGCGATTGAGCACGCGGGCGAGCACGAACATCAGGTCGGACAGGCGATTGAGGTACTGGCGCGGCGCATCGCGCAAGGTCTCGGTGGCGCCCAGGGCCACGACCGATCGCTCGGCGCGACGGGCCACCGTGCGGCACACATGGGCCTGGGACGCGGCCCGCGTGCCGGCGGGGAGGATGAATTCCTGCAGCTTGGGCAGCCCCGCGTTGAAGTCGGCCAGGGCCTCGTCCAGTTGCAGCACGGCGTCGGGCTTGAGCAGTTCGAAGCCGGGGATGGACAGCTCGCCGCCCAGGTTGAACAGCTGGTGCTGGATCTCCACCAGCAGCTCGCGCGCGGCGGGCGGCAGGGTCTCGCACAGGAGCAGGCCGATGTGGGAGTTGAGTTCGTCCACATCGCCCATGGCCTGCACGCGCACGCTGTGCTTGTGGACGCGGGTGTTGTCTCCCAGGCCGGTGGTGCCGTCGTCGCCGGTGCGGGTGGCGATCTGGGTCAGGCGCTGTCCCATGGGGTGGTCTCCTGCTTGGTCTGTGTCATGTGTCGATCAGGCGGGCGCCGTCCCGGTGCCGGCCTGCGGTTTGGCCGCATTGTCCTACGCCGGCACGCTGCCGGCACCGGCTGGCGGTGAGGCCCGCGATGTCGCAGTCTGGCGGCGTGCAGGTCCGCGCGTGCTGCAGGGCCTGCGGGAGGTGCCCCATGAAGCTGCTTCGCCTCGTGCCCCTGGCCTTCGGGCTGGCCGCGGGCCTGGCGGCCGGCCTGAGTTCCGGCCAGATGACATCCACCGTCCGGCCCGCGGCTGGCGGCCCCGCGCCGGCCAACCCGGCGACCGTGACGGTGACCCCCGTGCCACCGGCCCCGGCCCCGCCACCCGCGCCGGGAACCCCGTCGGTACCCGGTGCCGCAGGCAGCCCCTCCACCCCGGCCGCGGCCGGCCTGCCCTCGCCCACCCCCGCACCGGGCGGACTGCCCTCACCCATGCCCTACCCCGGCGGCACACCTTCCGGGGTGCTCGCGCCGCCGGCGGGCAGCGTGGAGGACACGAGCGGCGCGCCCGTGGACGCGAGTGCCGGCTCCGCCGTCACCCCGCCCGCGCCGGGCCTGCCGCCCACGCCGCAGGCGATTGCCGCCTCGTTCCTCACGGCCGACGCGAACCGCGACGGCGCCCTCACCCGCGCCGAGGCGCAGCAGCTCACGGTCATGCCCCCGGGCCTGACCTTCGAGGACCTGGACCGCGACAAGGACGGCCGGCTCTCGCGCAGCGAGTACGAGGGCGGGATGGGCGGCATGGACCGCTGAGCACGCCCTGCCGGCATCAGGGGAAGCCGGGATGCCGGCGGGTGAACTGTTGCGTACACTGGCTGGTTCGTATACAGGATTCAACGATGAACGCTCCCACCGCCCTGTCCCACCTCGTCCCCGAGATCGCCACGCGCGAGGTGCCCGCCGCGATGCTGGAGGCGCTGCAGGCGCGTTTCGGCGCGCAGTGCTCCACGGCGATGGCCGTGCGCCAGCAGCATGGGCGTGACGAGTCCATCTTCGAGGTCCCGCCGCCGGCGGCGGTGGTGTTTGCCGAGCGCACGCAGGACGTGGCCGATGCGGTGGCGCTGTGTGCGCAGTACGACGTGCCGGTGATTCCCTTCGGCGTGGGCTCGTCGCTGGAGGGCCACCTGCTGGCGGTGCAGGGCGGCATCTGCATCGACGTGAGCCGCATGAACCAGGTGCTCGCCGTGAATGCCGAGGACCTCACGGTGACCGTGCAGCCGGGCGTGACGCGCAAGCAGCTCAATGAGGCGATCAAGAGCACGGGGCTGTTCTTCCCCATCGACCCGGGCGCGGACGCGTCCATCGGCGGCATGTGCGCCACGCGCGCCAGCGGCACGAACGCGGTGCGCTATGGGACCATGCGCGAGAACGTGCTGGCGCTGGAGGTGGTGACGGCCAGTGGCGAGGTGATTCGCACCGGCACCCGCGCGCGCAAGTCCTCGGCCGGCTACGACCTCACGCGCCTGATGGTGGGCAGCGAGGGCACGCTGGGCGTGATGACCGAGATCACCCTGCGCATCTACCCGCTGCCCGAGGCGATCTCGGCGGCGACCTGCTCGTTCCCGAGCATCGAGGCGGCGGTGCGCACCACCATTGCCGTCATCCAGATGGGGGTGCCCATCGCCCGCGTGGAACTGATCGACGCGAACTCGGTGCGCGCCGTGAACAAGCACAGCAAGCTGTCGCTGCGCGAGGAGACCATGCTGCTGATGGAGTTCCACGGCTCGCCCGCCGGCGTGAAGGAGCAGGCCGAGACGGTGCAGGAACTCGCGGCGGAATTTGGCGGCAATGCCTTCGAGTGGGCCACCACGCCGGAGGAGCGCACCCGCCTGTGGACGGCGCGGCACAACGCCTACTTCGCGGCCCTGCAGTCGCGCCCGGGCTGCCGCGCGGTGACGACGGACACCTGCGTGCCGATCTCGCGCCTGGCCGATTGCCTGCTGGACTCCGTGGCCGAGGCCGATGCCAGCGGCATCCCCTATTTCCTCGTGGGCCACGTGGGCGACGGCAACTTCCACTTCGGTTACCTGATCGACCCCAACGACCCCGCCGAACATGAAAAGGCCGAACAGCTGAACCACCAGCTCGTCTCTCGCGCGCTGGGCCTGGGCGGCACCTGCACCGGCGAGCACGGCGTGGGCCTGCACAAGATGGGCTTCCTGGTCGACGAGGCCGGCGCGGGCGCGATCGACATGATGCGGGCGATCAAGCGGGCGCTGGACCCGAAGAACATCCTGAACCCGGGGAAGATCTTCGCGCTGTAATCCGCACCTGCGGTCCCACCCAAAGACAAAGCCCCGCAGTGCGGGGCTTTGTCTTTCCTGCAGCCGGGACCCGGCGCGGGTCAGGCCGTGGCGCGCAGCTTGTCGATCAGCCCGTTCAGTTCCTCGAGCGAGCCGAACTGGATGGACAGCTCGCCCATCTCCTCCACGCGGCCATTGCGCTTGACGCGCTTTTTCACCCGCACCTCGACCTGCGCGGTCAGCAGGTCGGACAGTTCCTCCTCCACCCGCTTGAGGTCGCGCGATTTTTCCTTCTTGGGCTTGGGCGAGACGAGGTTGAACTCCGCGCCGATCTTCTTGACCAGGTTCTCGGCCTCGCGCACCGACAGGTGCTTGGCCGTGATCTGGTTGGCGGCGGTGATCTGGGCCGCGCGGTCCAGCGCCAGCAGGGCGCGGGCATGGCCCATGTCCAGGTCGCCGGCCATGAGCATGGTCTGGACCGGGTCGGCCAGGTTCAACAGGCGCAGCAGGTTGGAGGCGGCGCTGCGCGAGCGGCCGACGGCCTGGGCCGCCTGCTCGTGGGTCAGGCCGAAGTCGCGGACCAGGCGTTGCAGGCCCTGGGCCTCTTCCAGCGGGTTGAGGTCCTCGCGCTGGATGTTCTCGATCAGCGCCATGGCGGCGGCCGATTCGTCCGGCACCTCGCGCACCAGCACCGGCACGCTGTCCAGCCCGGCCAGGCGGGCGGCCCGGCTGCGGCGCTCGCCGGCGATGATTTCGTACTTGCCGGCGTGGGGCCCGGTCGCCAGCTTGCGCACCAGGATGGGCTGCATGATGCCCTGGGCCTTGATGCTCTCGGCCAGTTCATACAGCGCGCCCTCGTCCATGCGCGTGCGGGGCTGGTACTGGCCGGGGACCATGTCGTCCAGCCGCAGCGAGGAGGTCTGGCCGCCGTCGGTGGTCGGGCCTTCGGTGCCGGCCGGGGCGTCCGAGACCGTGGGGCCGAGCAGCGCTTCGAGGCCGCGGCCGAGGCCCTTGGGTTTCTTGGTGACCATGGTGGGGTGTCTTTCCGTCTTTGCTTGTCTTGGTTCTTGGGGCCGGGCGCTTCAGGCCGGTGCCTTCCGGGTCACAGGGCCATCAGGTCCTGCAGCAGCACATGGCCTTCGGGCCAGCTGGCCAGCCCGGAGTCGGCATTGATGTGCCCGGCTTCGCCGTAGTCGATGAACTGCGCCCCCCAGCTGTAAGCCATGGCCCGGGCCCGGGCCAGGGAACAGAAGGGATCGTTCTGGCTGCCGACCGTCACGCTGGTGAACGGCAACTTCTGCATGGGGATGGGGCGCCAGCTGTGCAGCGCACCGGCCAATTCGGGCCGTTCGACATCGCCAGGCGCGACCAGCAGGGCCGCCTTGACGCGGTCGGTGTTCCGGCTGACGCTGGCCCAGGCGGCGGTGAGGATGCAACCCAGGCTGTGGGCCACCAGCACCACCGGCTCGTCACGGCTGAGCAATTCATCCTCCAGCCGGGTGATCCAGTCACCGCGCAAGGGCTGCATCCAGTCGTGCTGGTCCACGCGCTGGTAGCCGAAACGCACCTCCCACAGGCTTTGCCAGTGCTTGGGGCCGCTGTTCTGCCAGCCGGGGAGGATGAGGACGTTGCTCGGCTTCATCGATGTGATGCGGATAGCGTGCGCTTACTTATAGCTTTTATTTGTACTCGAGGCGGCCAATGCGGGCCACGAGTTCCTTGGCGAAGTCCACGAAGGCCTTGCTGCCGCGGGCGGAGGGGTCGAACACCACGCCGGGCAGGCCGTAGCTGGGGGCTTCGGCCAGGCGGACGTTGCGGGGGATGACGGAATCGAACACCTTCTCGCCGAAGTGGCCCTTGAGCTGTTCGCTGACCTGCTGCTGCAGGGTGATGCGCGGGTCGAACATGACGCGCAGCAGGCCGATGACCTGCAGGTCCGGGTTGAGGTTGGCGTGGACCTGCTTGATGGTGTTGACCAGGTCGGACAGGCCTTCGAGCGCAAAGTACTCGCACTGCATGGGCACGATGACGCCATGGGCCGAGCACAGGCCGTTGAGCGTGAGCATGGACAGGGAGGGCGGGCAGTCGATGAGGACGATGTCGTACTCGCTGTCCACCACGGCCAGGGCTTGCTTGAGGCGCTTTTCGCGGCGCTCCAGGGCCACCAGTTCGACCTCGGCGCCAGCCAGTTCGCGGTTGGCGCCGAGCACGTCATAGCCGCAGCGTTCAGCCCGGGCCCGGGCCTCGGCGACGGTGGCGGACTCGAGCAGCACGTCGTACACGGTGTAGGGCAGCTTGCGCTTGTCCACGCCCGAGCCCATGGTGGCGTTGCCCTGCGGGTCCAGGTCGACCAGCAGCACGCGCTGGCCCACCTTGGCCAGGCCGGCGGCCAGGTTGACCGTGGTGGTGGTCTTGCCGACCCCGCCCTTCTGGTTCGCGATGCAGAAAATTCGTGCCATCAGATCCCCGCCCTGCCGGGCCTTCTCACTTGTTAGTGATCAATAACTTGTTGTTTGTGGGCGACCGCTCACTTGCGGCCGGCCCGGAACTCACCTGCCCAGGGCCAGCTTGAGGCCGAACCCGATCAGGAAGACACCGGCCACTTTTTCCAGCCACCGGGCGATTTTCGGATTGGAGCGCAGCCGTTCCGCCATGAAGTGCGTGAGCAACACCACGACCAGACCATACAGGAAAGTGAGCGCGGCAATCGTCACCGCCATGACGCCGAAGGTGATCAGTCCCTGATGCTGGGCCGGGTCGACGAAGAGCGGGAAGAAGGCCATGTAGAACACGATGGCCTTCGGGTTGAGCAGCGTGATGAGCCCGGCCTGGCGGAAGTACTGGCGGGGCTGGATGTTGATGACCGGCTGGCTGCCGGGCTTGGCGGTGACCATGCGAAAGCCCAGCCACGCGAGGTAGGCGGCGCCCAGCCACTGGACGGCGTAGAAGGCGGGCGGGTACGCGGCCAGCACGGCGGCCACGCCGGCAACGGCCGCCCACAGCAGGACCTGGTCACCCGCGATGACGCCAAGGGTCGCGGCCAACCCACCCCGGATGCCGCCCTTGCTGGTGGAGGTGATGAGGGCCAGGTTGCCCGGCCCGGGGATGGCGAGGAACAGGATGATGGCGGCGACGAACGCGCCGTAATCTGCAACGCCAAACATGAAAAATGAGATTCCGGGGTGTCTTGTGGTGACTGGCTGAAGTGGCCGAGTTTAAGTGAGTGGCCCGGTTTTTTTCATCCAGACGATGCAGCGCTCTGCCTCCAGGCCCGGAACCTGGAGTTGTTCCACGTGAAACACGGTCACTTCCGCGGGCAGGGCGGCGATTTCTTCCTGGGGATGCTTGCCCTTCATCGCCATCCAGACGCCCTCCCCCGCCAGCGCACTGGCGGACCAGGTGACGAAGTCCGGGAGGGAAGCGAAGGCGCGGGAGCAGATCACGTCGTAGGGCCCCTCCAGCTTTTCCACGCGGTTGTGGAGGCCGCGGAGGTTGGGGAGCTTGAGGGTGAGTGCTGCCTGCTGGATGAACGCCGCCTTCTTGCCAACTGTGTCCACGCAATCCACCTTCAGATCGGGGCAGCAGATGGCGATCACGACACCCGGTAGACCGGCACCGGATCCCACATCCAGGACGGTGAGCGCCTTTCCCTGCACATGACGTTCCAGCGGCGGGATCGCGGCGAGGCTGTCCAGCAGGTGGTGGCTGAACATTTCCTCGGCATCACGCAAGGCGGTGAGGTTGTAGACCTTGTTCCACTTCTGGATGAGGGCGAGGTAATCGAGGAGTTGCTGCTTCTGCGAATCTGCGAGAGTGATGCCCAGACTGAGGAGTCCGGCATCCAGGCGGGCGCGTTGGGTTTCTGTTGTTGTCATGCGGGGCCGGCGCTTGGGTTGTGGGGGGATTATCCATGTGGGGTGGGGCTCGGGGGGCTGAGGCTGTTGAGGCCGCCTTCTTTTTGTGAGCTCGCTACGCGCTCTCGCTTACGGGTTGGCGTTGACGTGGCAACGCGCCTGCGGATTGGCCGGTGTTGACGCGGCAACGCCCCTGCAGATTGGCTGGCGTTGACGCGGCAACGCGCCGCGCGCGCGGCAGGGGCGCAGCGGCTTCGCTGTGGGGGTCGCTTCGCGACTCCCCTGCGGTGCTCGCGTGCTGAGGGCCCGCTCGGCAACTCGCCCCTACGGGGCTCAAACAACCTCGCTTTCCGCCCTCAGCACGCTGCGCTCCTCGGCCCCACAGAGGCGCCACTGCACCCCTGCCGCACGCCCGTCGCTTACCTCAAGCGACCACTACTCCACCCCACTCCACACACCACACCACGCCACGCCAATTCGCATCGGTCACCCACAAGCCGAACGGTCCACTCCCTGCCCGCCGCAGACCGGCCTCAGGTCAACCAAGATAGAGGGAATGGCTGTCAGAGGTGGATCGCCGTCCTCTGGCGAGTTCGTGTCGCGCGGGTTCACGCGTGAGCTGGTGATTTGTGGCTTGGGGTCTTCGCCGGAGGGAAGCGGCGGGGGCGCGGCGCGGGTGTGGCGGCGCCTCTGTGGGGCCGAGGAGCGCAGGGCTGCGGGGGCGGAAAGCGAGGTTGTTTGAGCCCGAAGGGCGAGTTGCCGAGCGGGCCCCCGCAGACCGAGCACCGCAGGGGAGTCGCGAAGCGACCCCCACAGCGAAGCCGCCACGCCCGTGCCGTGCCCCCGGCGCGTTGCCGCGTCAACGCCCACCGCGTCGGCGCCGCGAAGCTGACCCAGCACTACAGACCCGCCAAGCCACCCCAAAAAGAGTTAAGCCGCCTCCTGCCCCACCTGATTCGCAGCGTCCCCAAACCCTTTGTACTTGTTCTTCTTCAAATGAACCAGCAGCAGTGAAATCGCAGCCGGCGTCACACCAGAAATGCGCGAAGCCTGACCCAAGGTCTCCGGCCGATGCTTCGCCAGCTTCTGCCGCACCTCGATGCTCAGAGCCGTCACTTGCAGGTAGTCCAGTTCCGCAGGCAGCTTCAGGTTCTCGTAGTAGGCCGACCGCTCCACCTCGTCCTTCTGCCGCTCGATGTACCCCGAGTACTTGGCGCCAATCTCAATCTGCTCGACCACCGGCTCGTACAACTCACCCAGTGTTTCACGTGAAACAGCGGCACTGCGGTACTTCGCGTCGTCCATCCCAACCAGGGCCTCGTAACTCACACCTGGCCGGCGAAGCAGATCGCCGAGGTTGTATTCATGCTCGATCGCCTTGCCGAGCACCCGCTCAGACTCAGCCGCCGGCAACGAACGGGGATTCACCCATGTCAGCTTCAAGCGCTCTGTTTCACGTGAAACAGCATCGCGCTTGCGGTTGAATGCGTCCCACCGGGCGTCGTCCACCAGGCCCATCTTGCGGCCCGCTTCGGTCAGGCGCATGTCGGCGTTGTCTTCCCGCAGCTGGAGGCGGAACTCTGCGCGGCTCGTGAACATGCGGTACGGCTCGGTCACGCCCTTGGTGATCAGGTCGTCCACCAGCACGCCCAGGTAGGCTTCGTCGCGGCGGGGCAGCCAGGCGCCCTCCCCTCGGCACTGCAGCGCGGCGTTGATGCCGGCGAACAGGCCCTGGGCCGCAGCTTCCTCGTAGCCGGTCGTGCCGTTGATCTGGCCGGCGAAGAACAGGCCGTTGATCTGCCGGGTCTCGAAACTGCTCTTGAGCGAGCGCGGGTCGAAGTAGTCGTACTCGATGGCGTAACCCGGGCGCAGGATGTGCGCGTTCTCCAGGCCCTTCATCGACCGCACCAGCGCGTACTGGATATCGAACGGCAGGCTGGTGGAGATGCCGTTGGGGTAGACCTCGTGCGTGGTCAGGCCCTCGGGCTCCAGGAAGATCTGGTGGCTGTCCTTGCCCGCGAAACGGTTGATCTTGTCCTCCACGCTGGGGCAGTAGCGCGGGCCCACCCCCTCGATCTTGCCGGTGAACATCGGGCTGCGGTCGAAGCCGGAGCGGATGATCTCGTGCGTGCGCTCGTTGGTGTGGGTGATCCAGCAGGGCACCTGCTGCGGGTGCATGGCGGCATTGCCCATGAAGCTGAACACCGGCACCGGGTCCAGGTCGCCGGGCTGCTCCTCGCACTGGGACCAGTCGATGGTGCGGCCGTCCAGGCGCGGCGGTGTGCCCGTCTTCAGGCGGCCTTGCGGAAGCTTCAGCTCTTTCAATCGCGCCGACAGCGACACCGCCGGCGGGTCCCCTGCCCGGCCAGCCGAGTAGTTCTCCAGGCCCACATGGATCTTGCCGTCCAGGAAGGTGCCTGCCGTCAGCACCACCGTCTTGGAGCGAAAGCGCACGCCGATCTGCGTCACCGCGCCCACCACCTTGTCGCCTTCCACCATCAGGTCATCGACGGCCTGCTGGAACAGCGTGAGGTGAGGCTGGTTCTCCAGGCGGCGGCGGATGGCGGCCTTGTACAGGATGCGGTCCGCCTGCGCCCGCGTGGCGCGCACGGCCGGGCCCTTGGAGCTGTTGAGGATGCGGAACTGGATACCGCCCTCGTCCGTGGCGATCGCCATGGCGCCACCCAGCGCATCCACCTCCTTGACCAGGTGCCCCTTGCCGATCCCGCCGATCGACGGGTTGCAGCTCATCTGGCCCAGCGTCTCGATGTTGTGGGTCAGCAGCAAGGTCTTGCAGCCCATGCGGGCGGAAGCCAGGGCGGCCTCGGTGCCGGCGTGGCCGCCGCCGACGACGATCACGTCGAATTCTTCAGGGTACAGCATGCTCAGATCTCAATGCATTCAGTGCGCAGGCCCACGGCTTGCGCGGCGGCGGCCTGGCGGCGGTCGGCCGTCACGAACAGGTTGACGCGGGCCGCCTGGGCCGAGCCAATGTGCAGCGCATCCACCGCGCGCAGCGGGGACAGCGCCATCGCCGCCACCGCAAAGTCCTCGACGGTACGGGACAGGGGCTCGATCCGGTACGCCTCGAAGTCCTCCCGCATGCGGGTGTGCACCCGGCGGAACTCCGCGTCGTCGAAGGCGCCTTCGCGCCACTGCCGCGTGAGCGCAGACATCAGCTCAGTGAAGCAATGCGCAGCAAGTACCACGGACGTCGCCCGGCCATGCAGGTCCAGGACCTGACCCACCCCGGCTTCACCGGCATAGCGCTTGAACAGCGCCGACGTGTCGAACAGCACCTTCATCACCAACCGCTCTCACGCTCGTCGATGATCATCTGCGTGCCGCTCTTGCTCGGCGCCTTCGCATACCGGATCGGCTCGAACGGCTGCAGGTAACTCGGCACCTCGGCGGACTCCGCACGCACGGGCACCAGCTCCGCCACGGGCTTGCCATGGCGCAGGATGCGCACCGTCTCACCCTTCTGCTCGACCAGATCAAGCATCTCGGAGGCGTGCGCGCGGAATTCACTCAAGGACAGGGTCTGCATATGTACAAATCTCTATTTATGTACATTGTAGAACTTTGAGACGATCACCCACAGGAAAAAATCCCGAACCTGTGCTGCAATGAGGGCCATGAAACTCCTGGTCTTCGCCGGCAGCACCCGCGCTGACTCCTACAACCGCAAGCTCGCACGAGAGGTCGTTGGGTTGGCGGGCCCAAAGGCGCAAGTGGTGACTCACTTGGAGTTGTCGGACTTCGACCTCCCCCTGTACAACGCCGACCTGGAAGCCCACGCCCGGCCCCCAGCGCAAGTGCGGCTCAAGGAGATCTTTGCCGACCACGACGGCTGGATCATCTGCACCCCCGAGTACAACGCCAGCTACCCGCCCCTGCTCAAGAACGTGATCGACTGGGTCACCAGCCCGGTCAAGGGCGACCCCGTGTGGGGCGACGAGTTCCGCGCCAGCCGCGGCAAGGTCGTGGGCATGCTCAGCGCCTCACCCGGCGCCCTCGGCGGCCTGCGGGCACAGAGCCACCTCGCCCCGCTGCTGCTGAACATCAAGTGCTGGGTCGCGCCCACGAACCATGCCTTGGGCAAGGCCGCCGATGCCTTCGACGCCGAGGGCCGCCTCGTGAACGACAAGGCCCGCCAATCCGTCGAGGCCGTGATCGACCAGGTCGTCGCGGCCGCCACGCGGCTCCAGGGCCTGTGAGCGCGCACGCCCCCATGGACTGCCGCCCCGGCTGCGGCGCCTGCTGCACGGCGCCGTCCATCACCTCGCCCATCCCCGGCATGCCCGAGGGCAAGCCGGCCGGTGTGCGCTGCGTGCAACTGGGCGACGACGAACGCTGCCTCATCTTCGGCGACCCGCGCCGCCCCGCCTTTTGCGCCGGGCTGCAGCCTTCGGCTGACATGTGCGGCGCCTCGCGCCAACAGGCGATGGCCTGGCTCACCCGCCTGGAACAGGCCACCGCCCCAGGCACCTGAGAAGTGCACGGGGCTTCGCGCGCCGGGCTACGATGGCGGGCTCGGCCCCAGCGGCCGCCCCGCAACCTCCCGAGGAACCACCCCCATGAAGCTGTACTACTCCACCGGCGCGTGCTCGCTGTCCCCCCACATCGTCCTGCGCGAGGCCGGCCTGGATTTCGAGCTGGTGCTCGCCCCCACCAAGACGCACAAGCTGCCCGACGGCTCCGACTACTACGCCATCAACCCCCTGGGCTACGTGCCCCTGCTGGAGCTGGACGACGGCACCCGCCTGCGCGAAGGCCCGGCCATCGTGCAGTACGTCGCCGACCAGGTCCCGCAGAAGAACCTCGCCCCCGCCAACGGCACCCTGCCCCGCTACCGCGTCCAGGAGTGGCTGACCTTCATCAGCACCGAACTGCACAAGGGCTTCTCCCCCCTGTTCAACCCCGCCGTGCCCGAAGAGGCCAAGGCCGTGTTCCGCGACAAGCTGATCAGCCGCCTGCTGTGGGTCAACGGCGAGCTCGAGGGCAAGCAGTACCTCCTGGGCGACACCTTCAGCGTGGCCGATGCCTACCTCTACACCGTCAGCCGCTGGACGGCCCCGATGAAGATCGACCTGTCGGCCATGCCGAACATCGTCGCGTTCCAGGCGCGCATGAAGGCCCGCCCCGCGGTGCAAGCCGCCCTGGACGCCGAAGGCCTGAAGTAAGCCCTCAGGCCGGGGCCTGCGGCAGCGCGCGCTGCCGCAGCGCCAGGGCCGACCCCAGCCACAGCGCGCCAGCCGAGTACAGCAGGCCACGCGCCAGCCCGCCCGGGCCGTCGGCGATCCAGCCCACCACGGTGGGCCCCACGATCTGCCCCGCCGCGAACACGATGGTGAAGGCGCTGATGCCCGCGGCCCACTGCGACACCGGCAGGTTGTGCCGCACCAGCGCCGTGGTGCTGGCCACCACCGACAGGAACACGCCGCCGAACATCGCGCCCGACAGCAGCACCAGCGGCCACGCACCGGTGACGGCCGGCAGCAGCGTCGCCAGCCCCAGCAGGCCATTGAGCAGCGCCAGCGGCTGCCCGCCCCGGTAGCGATCGAGCAGCCGCGCCCACAGGCGGGACGAGGCCACCACGCCCACCCCGAGCAGCGCGTAGAACAGCGTGATGCGGCCAGCCGCCACACCCTCCTCGCGCAGCAACGCGATCACGAAGGTCATGTAGCCGATGTAGCCCACGCCAAACATGGTGTAGCCAGCCAGGCCGAAGCCGAAGTCCCGCCACCGGAACCGGCGCCCCTCGCTGGGGCCCGCCGCAGCCGGCGACTGCAAGGGCGCGAGCTTGCGCGCCGCCCACCCCAGCACCGCGCTGGCCAGCGCGCAGGCCACGGCCAGCGCCCACCACGCCCAGGCCCAGCCATGCGGGCGCTGCGCCGCGGCCTCCAGCAGCCAGGGCACCAGCAGCGCCGACAGCACGATGCCCAGGCCCACGCCGCCATAGAAAATTCCCAGCAGCAAGCCGGCGCGCGCGGGCTGCAAGGCCCCCAGCCGCGCCGCCAGCAGTCCGCCCGCGATGAAGACGAAGGCGCTGGCCACGCCGGCGAGCAGGCGCTGCGCCAGCAGCGGCGTGGCATCGGTGAAAAAGCCCGTGAGCGCCATGAAGCCGCTGGCCAGCCAGGCCCCGCCCACCAGCAGCCGCGCCGGGCCCAGCCGCCGCATCAGCGCCGGCGTGGCCAGCGCGCCGAGCAGGTAGCCCAGGGCGTTGGCGGTGTTCATGGCGCCCGCCAGGGTGTAGGACCACTGCAGGTCGGCGCGCATCGGCGGCAGCAGCAGGCCATAGGCAAAGCGCGTCACGCCCAGCGACACGGCGGCACCGAGCGACAGCGCGAAGGCCAGTGCGACAAGGCGGCCGAAGGAAGCCTGCGTGAGGTTCATCAACAACCGATTGTGAGCGAAGGAATACGATGCTCCGCTAACCTGCGCCACCTGCGTGACAGCCGGGACACCCCGGCGCGCACGATCCACTTTTCGAGAAGCACCCGCACATGCCCACCCTGTTCGACCCCGCCCGCGCCGGCGACCTGCACCTGAAGAACCGCGTCGTCATGGCGCCCCTGACCCGCAACCGCGCCCCCGGCGCCGTGCCCACGCCCTTGATGGCCACCTACTATGGCCAGCGCGCCAGCGCCGGCCTGATCGTCTCCGAGGCCACGCCCGTGAGCCACCAGGGCCAGGGCTATGCCGACGTGCCAGGCCTGTATGCGCCCGAGCAGGTGGCCGCCTGGAAGCAGGTCACCGACGCCGTGCATGCCAAAGGCGGCTGCATGGTGGTGCAGCTGTGGCACGTGGGCCGCGTCTCCCACACCTCGCTGCAGCCCGGCGGCGGACAGCCGGTGGCGCCCTCGGCGATCACCGCCAAGACCATGACCTACCTGAACGACGGCGGCAACGGCCGCTTCGAGCCGACCTCCGCGCCGCGCGCGCTGGAAGCCTCGGAGCTGCCCGGCATCGTGTATGACTACCGCCGCGCGGCGAAGGCCGCCGTCACCGGCGCCGGCTTCGACGGCGTGGAGGTGCACGCGGCCAACGGCTACCTGCTGGACCAGTTCCTCAAGACCGGCAGCAACCAGCGCACGGACGCCTATGGCGGCACCATCGAGAATCGCTGCCGCTTCCCGCTGGAGGTGGTGGGCGCGGTGGTGGCCGAAATTGGCGGCGGCCGCACCGGCATCCGCCTGTCGCCCGTGACCCCATCCAACGACATCGCCGACGCCGACCCGCAACCGCTGTTCGAGCACCTGGTGCGCCAGCTCGCCCCCCTGGGCCTGGCCTATGTGCACGTGGTCGAAGGCGCCACGGGCGGCGCGCGCGAGGTGGAGGGCCGGCCCTTCGACTACGCGGCGCTGCGCCGCGCCTACCGCGAGGCGGGCGGCACCGGGGCCTGGATGGTGAACAACGGCTACGACGCCGCGCTGGCGGACCAGTCGCTCGCCCGGGGCGCGGACCTGGTCGCCTTCGGCCGGCCCTTCATCAGCAACCCCGACCTGGTCGAGCGCCTGCGCACCGGCGCCGCGCTGAACCCGGCCGACCGCAACACCTTCTACGGTGGCGGCGAGCAGGGCTACACCGACTACCCCACCCTGGCCGGGTGAGGCGGCGATGCCTGGGCCTCAGCGGCCCAGGCCGCCCAGCAGGTCGGGCTGGACGATCTCGATCCAGTAACCGTCCGGGTCCTTGATGAAGGCCACGTTGCGCATCTTGCCCTGCTCGGGGCGCTTGACGTAGGTCACGCCCTTCTCGTCGAACCACGCCACCGCGGCGCCCAGGTCCGGCACCGAGAAGCAGATGTGGCCGAAGCCCTGGGGCTGGGCGTTGCCGTCGTGGTACCTGAAGGCCTCGTCGGATTCCGTGCCCCAGTTGTGCGTGAGCTCCAGGATGCCGCGCTGGCGGAAGGTCCACACGGTGCGCTCGGACACGTCCTCCGGTACGGCCTCGTCGTCCTCCACGCGGGCCAGGAAGTACAGGCTGAACTTCATCTCGGGGAAGTCCAGCTTGCGCAGCAGGCGCATGCCCAGCACGCCGGTGTAGAAGGCCAGCGACACCGCCGGGTCCTTCACGCGCAGCATGGAGTGGTTGAGGGTGAAGCCGCGGCTGGCGGCGGGGCGGTCGGCGGTGACGCCGGGTTCCTGTTCGGTATCGAAGGCCATGGTCTGGAATGCGGGAGCGCGGGAAAAGGCGCGCAGTCTACCGCCGTGCCCCCAACCCGCCTCAGGCCGGGGACTTCATCAGGATGCGCGCGAACAGCCGCTCGTACCCCGGCAGGTGCTCGCCGCCGGCCAGCGGGTCGCGCTGCTGGCGGAAGGCCACATCCAGCTCGGCCCGCTCCTGCGCGGGCAGGTCGCGCTCGGCGGCAGGCAGCAGCTGCACTTCCTCCGTGCGCATGTGGTCCAGGTAGAAGCGTACATAGTCCTGCGCCGCGGTCACGAAGGCCTCGCGGCGGCTTTCTCCCAGCAGTTCCCACGCCAGCAGCAGGTGCTGCAGCTCGCGCACGCGGGACTCCCCCTGCAGGTGGTCGGCCTCCAGGCGGCGGATCACCGGCATCAGCTCGGGCAGGCTGCGCGCGATCTTCGGGAACAGCAGGTCCGACTCCTTGGGGTGGTGCCGCCGCTCGGGGAACTCGTCGATGTAGAACAGCATCGCGCGCAGCACGTCGAAGAAGCGCTCGGCTTCATCCTCGGGGCCGCGGTCGATCAGGCGGGCCATGGCGCGCAGCACCGCCGCCAGCGCGGCGTGCTCGTCGCGAATGATCTGGAAGGCGGACAGGTCCTTGGAGGGCGGGGGGGTCGGCATGGCACGGTCTCCTGCGCGGGCACCCGCACAGCATCAGGGTCCCGCAGGATCGCATGCAGGCCCCCGGCGCGGCTTGACGCAGGTCAATCCTGCCGCCAGCGGCGCAGCAACAGGGCGTTCGTCATCACGCTCACACTGGACAGGGCCATCGCCGCGCCCGCCACCACCGGGCTGAGCCAGCCCAGCGCCGCCAGCGGGATGCCGGCCACGTTGTAGGCGAAAGCCCAGAACAGGTTCTGGCGGATCTTGCGCACCGTGCGGTGCGAGATGTCCAGCGCGCCGGCCACCAGCCGCACGTCGCCGCGCATCAGGGTGATGCCGGCGGCGTGCATGGCCACGTCGGTACCGGTGGCCATGGCCAGGCCCACGTCGGCCGCGGCCAGCGCGGGCGCGTCGTTCACGCCATCGCCCACCATGGCGACGATGCGGCCGCCGTCCTTGAGCCGTGCCACAGCCGCCGCCTTGTCCCCGGGCAGCACCTCGGCCATCACCTCGTCCTCGCGCAGTCCCAGGCGGGCCGCCATGGCCTGCGCGGCGGCCCGGTTGTCCCCGGAGATCATCACCAGCCGCAGCCCGCGCGCGCGCAACACCGCGATCGCCTCGCGGGCCTCGGGCTTGGGCTCGTCGGCAAAGGCCATGAGCGCGCGTGGCGCCAGGCCGGCGGTCACGCGCTCGAGCATCACGGACACGGTCGCGCCCTGTGCCTGCAGCCGGCCGATCGCCTCGCGCATCGGGGCCAGGTCCACGCCCAGTTCCTCCATCCAGCGCAGGCTGCCGATCAGGTAGCTGCGCGCGCCCACCTCGCCCTCGGTGCCGCGGCCAGCCACCGAGCGCACCCCGTCGGGCGCAGCGACGGCGAGCCCCCGCTCCTGTGCGGCCGCCACGACAGCGCGGGCCAGCGGGTGCTCGCTGCCGCCCTGCAGGCTCGCGGCGGCGGCCAGCTGCTCGCCTTCATCGCACCCGGGCGCGGCCACGAAGTCCACCAGCCGCGGCCGCCCCACGGTGAGCGTGCCCGTCTTGTCGAAGGCCACCACCTGCACGCGGTGCGCCAGCTCCAGCGCCTGCGCGTCCTTGATCAGGATGCCGTGGCGCGCAGCCACGCCCGTGCCGGCCATGATGGCCGCTGGCGTGGCCAGACCCAGGGCACAGGGACAGGCGATGACGAGGACCGCCACCGCATGGATCAGGGCCGACTCCCAGCCTGCGCCGGCCACCAGCCAGCCGCCCACCGTGAGCGCGGCGATCACGAGCACCACCGGCACGAACACCGCCGACACCTGGTCCACCATCCGCTGGATGGGCGCCTTGGCGGCCTGGGCGTCCTCCACCAGCCGGATGATCTGGGCCAGCACCGTCTCACCGCCCACGGCCTGCACGGTCATCACGAACCGCCCCTCGCCGTTGATGCTGCCCGCGGTCACGCGCGCGCCCTCGGCCTTGGCCACCGGCAGCGGCTCGCCGGTGAGCATGGACTCGTCCACATGGGTCTGGCCCTGCGCCAGTACCCCGTCGGCCGGCACGCGCTCGCCGGGCCGGACCACCAGGGCATCGCCCACCAGCACCTCGGCCAGCGGCACGTCGACCTCGCCGCCGGCGCGCTGCAGCACGTGCGCCACCTCGGGCCGCAGCGCCTGCAGGGCGCGGATGGCGGCGGTGGTCTGGCGCTTGGCGCGGGCCTCCAGCCACTTGCCCAGGAGCACCAGCGCGATCACCACGGCCGAGGCCTCGAAATACAGGTGGTCGCTGCCGGCCACCAGCCACATCCACATCGACAGGCCCCAGCCCGCGCTGGTGCCGATGGCCACCAGCAGGTCCATGTTGCCGGTACCGGCGCGCAGCGCATGCCAGCCGGCCTTGTAGAAGCGCGCGCCGAGGATGAACTGCACAGGCGTGGCCAGCACGAACTGCAGCCAGGCCGGCAACATCCAGTGATACCCCGCCAGGCTGCCGGCCATGGGCACCACCAGCGGCGCCGACAGCAGCAGGGCCGCCGCGACCGGCAGGAAGCCAGCCCAGGGCGAGGCATCCTCCGCCAGCACGGCCTCGGGCGAGCGGGGCTCGTAGCCCGCATTGCGCACAGCGCGGCGGATCTGCGCCTCCATCTCCGGCCCGGGCGCGAACACCACACGGGCGGATTCCGTGGCCAGGTTGACAGCGGCTTCCTGCACGCCAGGCAGCTTCCTGAGGGCGCGCTCGACACGGCTCACGCAGGAGGCGCAGGTCATGCCGCCAACGCCCAGGTCGAGCGTGGCGGCGGGCGTTGCGGTCGGGGCGGCGGAGGTGGCGGTCGTGGTCATGGCAGCAGGATGAACCTTGCCATCATGGCAAGGTCAAGCCCCCCGCCGGATTGACCTGGATCAAACCACCAGCAACAGGGTCTTGACCCTCCCATGGTGGGAAGGTTCATGATTCATCATGTCATCAGCATACCCATGGAGGAAACGAGCATGAACCAGACATTCGACGTGAAGGGCATGACCTGCGGCCACTGCGAGCGTGCGGTCACCCAGGCCGTGAAGGCCGTGGACCCCGCCGCCGAGGTAAAGGTCGACCGCGCCACGGGCAAGGTCGAGGTCCAGAGCACCCAGCCGCGCGAGGAGATCGCGCAGGCCATCGCCGAGGAAGGCTACGCCGTCCAATGAACATCGGCGAGGCAGCCCGCCTGTCGGGCGTGTCGGCCAAGATGGTGCGGCACTACGAGTCCCTGGGCCTGCTGCCGTCCGTGCCGCGCTCGGACAGCGGCTACCGCCAGTACGGCGACGGCGAGGTGCACACCCTGCGCTTCATCAAGCGCGCCCGCGAGCTGGGCTTCTCGATGGACGAGATCGGCCAGCTGGTGGGCCTGTGGCGCAACCGGCGCCGCGCCAGCGCCAGCGTACGCCGCATCGCCCAGATGCATGCCGAGGACCTGGCCGAGCGCATCGCCGCCATGCAGGCCATGCAGCGCACGCTGCAGGCGCTGATCGAGGGTTGCCATGGCGACGACCGCCCGGACTGCCCCATCCTGGACGACCTGGGCGGCCTGCCCACACCCTGTTCCCATCACCAAGAGAAGGAGTGACCCATGACCAAGAACGTCGGCGGCATCGACCGCATCCTGCGCATCACCATCGGGCTGGTGCTGGTGGCCCTGGCCGCCACGGGCATCGTGGGCGCCTGGGGCTGGCTGGGCCTGCTGCCCCTGGCCACCGGCCTGGTGGGCTGGTGCCCGCCCTACGGCCTGCTGGGCATCAACACCTGCAAGACCCGCAGCGAATGAGTCCCGGGCCGGCGCACGCCGGCCCGCGCGGCAAAGCTTTACACGGGCGCAACATGCGGCCCATTGAAGCGTTACACGGGCTCCCCAAACTGCAGGTCATCGAATCACCGACCTTGAAGGAGATGACCATGAGCAAGCCGCTTCGTACCGCCCTCGCCGCCGCCCTGGTGGCAGCCTTCGCCACGTCGATGGCCGTCCAGGCCCAGCCGGCGGCGCCGGCCCCGGCGGCTTCCGCCATGCCCCTGCAGGGCCACGGCCATGGTCACGGGCATGCCGGCGGCCATCGCCATGGCGCCAAGGACCCCCAGGAGATGATGGCCCGCTGGCAGGCGCGCCATGACCAGCGCATGGCCGACCTGAAGAAGGACCTGCAGCTCACACCCGCGCAGGAGGCCGCCTGGACCCAGTTCGCCACCGCCATGCGCCCGCCGGCCAGCATGCCCCAGCGGCCGGACCGCGAAGCCATGGCCCGCCTGACCACACCCGAGCGCATCGACCAGATGCAGGCGATGCACAGGCAGCGCCAGGCCGAGATGGACCGCCGCGCCGAAGCCACCAAGGCCTTCTACGCCAGCCTCACGCCCGACCAGAAGAAGAAGTTCGACGCCCAGACCGCGCGGCACATGGGCGGGCACGGGCACCGGGGGCATCACGGTCACCACGGCTGACAGGCCCGCCACCGCGGCCCGGGTCCCTCAGTAGCTGAGGCTCCAGCGCAGCGACACGCTGCTGTCCCCTGGGTTGGGCTCCTTGAGTCCGGCGTTGGAGAAGTGGGCCACGCGCAGGCCCACCTCGTGCGCGCCCAGGTTCAGGCCCACCCCCAGCACGTCGTTGAAGTTCCACCGGGTGCCCTGGTGCGCGGCCTTCGCCACGTAGTCCCGGGCGTGGTAGGACACCCCGATACCCGCCTCCAGGAACCACGGTGAGGTATGGCCACGCCAGCGCAACAGGGGCGTGGCGGTGAATTGCACGAAGGCGCGGCGTCCACCCGCTTCCTGCGGCGCGGACCAGCGCGCCAGGCCCAGCTCCAGCGCCAGACCGACCCGGGGTCCCAGGGCGGGGCACGCCAGGGGCCAGCGTGCCCCCGCGCCTGCCACGGTGGCCCCCCGGTCGGAGGTGCCCGCCTGCACGAAGACCGCCGCGGGTCGCCAATCAGCTGCTGCCAGATCCATGGCGCCAGTTTGCCATTGCCGGGCCTTCCCACGATGTCATCCGCGCCGGCAAACGGCCGAAGTGTCGTCCTACAGCCTCACCCAAACCGGGGGCCTACAACGAGATGGTTGTCCCGGCAAACCCGCCGGCCTGGATTCCCAGCCATGAGCGACAGCGCCGCCCCCGCACCGGTCCTGACCGTGATGACGGTCAACATCCACAAGGGGTTCTCCTTCTTCAACCGCAAGTTCAT